>ERZ791794.42-NODE-42-length-127541-cov-10.079946_pt1 | contig 127541 bp, 148 predicted proteins | sample MGYA00510312_ERZ791794 | MGnify/ENA primary metagenome ERZ791794 (study PRJEB30046, sample SAMN00791977) | human gut metagenome | study: EMG produced TPA metagenomics assembly of the A metagenome-wide association study of gut microbiota in type 2... | reverse complement strand
AAGAAAACATTAGAGTGGGATGAGATTACGAAGGATATGTAATCTTGGTATTATTAATTATTTGCCATTGTTAGTTTTAAAAAATAATAGTAAATAGTTTAAGTTCTATATTTTGTAAATGTTTTTGACTGACGGGTGGTGACTCCCTCATTATGCTCAATAAAAAAAAACACCAAATGGTGTTTGATTTTTCAATGGAGCAAATAAGCTACAGCTTACGAACCATAATGCTCTCTTTCTAAAAATATTATATATGAAATCCTATTAAATTTCAATGAGAGTATGGAAAAATTTGTTATTCTATAGTATAATAATTGTAATTAAAATTTTTGGAGGTACAATATGAGCAAATTTAAAACAATGGTTAGAAAAGATATTGAACTTTGCGATGAATACATTGATAAGAATATGGCTACTCATTCAGAAATTAATGCTTTATTAGGAAAATATGTAATGGATTATCCTGATTTTAATAAAAATATTATTTCATACGCAAGTGTCCCAGGTTATGAAACTAATGAAATTGAAAACATTGGAATAATAAAGTCAAAATTAGAATATTTACTAAATCGAAGTGACAACCCTGATTTATATAATAAGCAGAACAATTCTGGGATTACTATATCTAATATAAATAATAACAATAATACAAATAATGTTAATTTTAATATGAGTATTGAAGACATAAAATCAAATATTGATGAAAATACATATTTAAGTGATTTGGATAAAAAAGAATTATTAAATAAATTAGATGAGATAGTAGAATTACAAAAAAGCAAAGATAGTAAAACTAAAAAATGGGATAAAGCTAAAAAGATACTTGGATTTATACTAGATAAAGGTGCAGATATAGCAATAATGTATATTCCACAAATATTAAAAGCAATAAGTAATTAAGCAAATTTATGGAAAAAGACAAAGAGTTTAAAATATTTAATGAAATTATGAATGACGCTTTTTGGCTTGGATATATATTAGAAATAAAAAGAAAAATAACTGATTATAGCCAGAAAGAAATATTAAGTTCATTTTTAATTTTTTATTCTTCTATATTTGCAGAAGAAACTATAAAATCTAATTATGGTGGTTTAAGTGGAAAAAGAGATATTACGCTAGAAGATATTGAAAATTTTAGAAATTACAATTTAAAATATTGTCCTTTTATTAATTCAGAAACTGCTATTAGAATAATGAAAAAAATGGAAGTTAACTTTAATCCAAATATATTTGATATAGTATTATATTTAAGTGATGAAAATTTATTAGATATAAATTTTAGAAATTGGGATTTAAATAAAAAAGAAAACTTTGAATTGTATGATGGTTTAGTGACTACACCATCAAGGTGGCTAGAAATTCTAATGCCAGATATATATGTTAAAATATTAGAAGAAATGAAAGAATTATCTAAATGCTTTATAAATAAAATTACAGAATCCAAAATCAATAAAAAATCTTACTCTTCATATAAGTTATTTAAAAAAGGTAATATAAATAATAATGAAAAATTATATATATTACACAGATATGGACTAATAAAGACAACTATGTTTATTGATAATATAATTAAAGATAATATTTCATTTAATATTGGAAAATTACACTTTGATTTTAAAAATTTTATTATGAAAGCCAAAGCAATTATTATAGAAATGATTTGGAATGATAAAAAAGTTAGTATATCCAATAGCATCATAGATAAAATATTTGAAAAAAATAAAAGAGATATAAACGATAGTTTTTATTCCGTAAATAGAAAATGCAGAAATAACCTACACTATTCTGATCATCATTTTTTGTCAAAAAAAGATATTACCATTCTAGATAAGTATCAAGACTTATATTTGAATAATGCATTAGAAGCTTTTGACTCTTATATATTTTTAAAATTTGGTATATTTTATAATATTGGTTTATTTCTAGCAAAATTGGAGTATTGGAGTCGAACAGATTGGAAGTGATAAAATGTTAAAAAAACACTATTTAGTAACTAAAAAAATTTTTCAGGTAATATTGTACTTGACTGAAATGATTGGGATTTCATATTTATTAACAAAAATTACTAGTATATATCTTCCAACAGAAAACTTTATTGATTTTTTCGAAAGAATGACAATATTTTTTACATTTTATCAGATAATTATATTTGGAATATTTCAACAATTAAATGATATGAAAAAAGATGAATATCTTGCAATCCTTACAATGTATAAATATGTTGAACTATATAATTCAGATAAAAGAGAATATATTGCAAAGGATATAAAAAATCTAATACAAAAACAACTTGACAGTTCGATGCTTAACGATAACGATATTAGAAATGAATATTTGGAAATTAAGAAACTATTTGATAATAATCAAAAATTTGATGATACACTAATTAAAATAAAAATTATAAAATATGAGCATTGTTGTGAAGAAACAACATTAAATTGGAAATTTTCTATATTAACAAGATTACTTAAATAGCCAACTTTAATTTAAAAAAAATTTATTTATACTTTAACAGGAGATGATATAAATGTTGCGAGAAGTAAAAATTGAATTAACTAATAAATGTTCTAGAAACTGTAAACATTGTTCTAGTAATGCTACTAGTAGTATTGGTAATATAAAATCATTGGATTTTGATGATGTATATAGAATAATTAAAGAAGCAAAGTTAATGGGTGCTGAAACCATAGTTTTTACTGGTGGAGAACCTTTAATGTATGATAGACTTTCTGAACTTGTTGAATTAACTTCAAAATTAGGAATGAAATCAACTATTTATACATTTGCATACAGAACTGATGAAACTTTAAATAAATATAGACAATTAATTGATTTAGGATTAAATAAGATTGTTTATTCACTTGCTGATTCACTATCTGATGAATATGATATTTCAGTTTATGATAAGGTTGATTTTTTTGATAAATTATTTGAAGATAATAATGGAAGATTAGGATTTCATTATACTGTCTCAAAAGATTCTTTTGCTAGATTAGAACAAGTAGTAAATGAAACTATTAAAATATTTAAAAATAGAAGTTATTTTGATAAAGTTAGTTTATTAAGGTTTGTTCCACATGGTAAAGGAACAACTGATATGGACTTATCAAAAGAAGAATTATTAGCTATTAAAAACCTTTATTCAAACTCAAATGATAAAGATAAAATTAGATTAGGTACTCCTTGGAATATCCTTGGCATTGAAAATACACCTTGTATAATAGCAGATGAAATAATGATAATTGGATTTGATGGAATAGCTTATCCGTGTGATTCTATTAAATATTTTACTAAATTAGGTATTAGTGGAAATATAAGAGAAAACTCATTAATGGAAATGTATGATTCAGAGTATTTTAGCAATATTAGAAAATTAAATACTGATAATTCTTGCTCTGCTTGTGAGCAATACTCTAAATGTAAAAGTGGTTGTATAGGACAAAAGATAATTGCTAATTATACTGAAAGTGATAATAAGGTATTAACTTTAAAAAGATGTATTAACTCAAGAGATCCAAAATGTATGAGGTAGATATATGAAGGAAAGACAAGAAGTATATGATTTATATTGGTATTTTGCTTGTGAAAGACAAAATATTTTTTGGAAAAAAATAAATGGAGAATCTGCTCCGTGGACTAACGATAAAATTTTACAAGAATATAAATTTTGTAATAGTTATAGAGTTAATGATAGAGTTAGTCAATACTTATTAAAAAATGTTATATATAATGGTAAAAAGTATTCTAATGAAGATATGTTATTTAGAATATTATTATTTAAATTATTCAATAAAGAATCTACTTGGGAATTATTATTAAATAATTTTGAAGATATTACTTTAAAAACGTTTAATATAAAAGAGTATTCTAGTTCGTTAGAAAATGCTATATCTAGTGGTATTAAAATATATAACGATGCTTATATAAGTTGTGCTAATAAGGCATTTGGATATGATAGAAAACACGATAATCATTTAGCACTACTTAATAAAATGTTCAATGAAGACAAAATACAAGAAAAAATAGTTAAATGTAAGACTATGGAAGAAGCATTTAATATTATAAAAAGTTATCCATTAATTGGAAACTTTATGGCTTATCAATTAGTAACTGATATTAATTATAGTGAAATTGCTAATTGGAGAGAAGATGAATTTACAGTTGCTGGACCTGGATCACTACGTGGAATTAAAAAGTGTTTTATTGATAAAGGTAAAATGAGCAATGAAGATATTATTAGATATATGTATGAACATCAAGATGAAGAATTTAAAAGGCTTAATTTGAATTTTAAAAGAATTGGTAATAGAACATTACAACTTATAGATTGTCAAAATATATTTTGTGAACTAGATAAGTATTGTAGACAAGCTTTACCAGATTTAAAATCAAATAGAACTAAAATAAAAAAACATTATGTACCTAAGAAAGAAATAATAGAATATATTTATCCACCAAAATGGAAGTTGAATAATTAATAATACATTTTATCTCAAAAAATAAAAGGGTATGGGAATTCCCATAGTAGAATTTATGGGGGAGTATAAATTCAGAGCTGGCTAGACATATATTTTATTCCTATATTCAAAAAAACCAAAAAAAGGATTAAATTATTCTGATAATTTTTTCCTCTTTTTGGTCGTCAGTAGATACTCTTACATAAATACCACATCTCATAGTTTTCCTCCTTGAAAGAAAGAGAACTTTTAAAGTTTTATATAAAATAAAAACTCACGAATTTTTAAGTCCGTAAGTTGATTTCAAATGGAGCGATAACAAAGGTTATTCGAAACTCATATAGTAAAAGTTGATAAACAACTAATCACTAAAATAATAATAGCATAATTTTTAAATTTTTAAAATATTATTAGTGTAATTTATCAAGTATTTATACCATCTAATATAATAATACTTGACTTTATCAATAAAATAGTTTATAATACTAGGTCATAAAGGAGGAACTGTATGTTAAATAATGATAAATACTTTAATCAATCTATTATTACTAGTGAAAATATTCAAAACAGATTATCACAATTTGTTGAAGGATTAGATATTAATACGATAGTTGAATTAATTAATAAAGATATTGAACAAAATCATCCCAACGACGAAACTTTTGTTGGAAATATCGAAACGCAAGATTACAAAATTAAATATGAGCGTGATTTTATTCAATGGAATGCATTATTTGTTTGCGATAAATGGGCAAAAATGAAATATTCTAAAATAATTATTGCTCAAGGAGATTTGGTTTTAATTTTGGCTGGAGATGATACTAATAGACTTCAAGCAAGAAGAAAAACACAAAATCAAGAAATAACATTAAAAGTTAGTCTTAATAAAGATGGAACTATGGACATTGAGGAACAAGAAAATATAAGTGAACGTATAGCTCCTAAAAAGACACGAACTTTAAAAAGATAAATCAATTAAAAAACTATCTCTTAAAATGAGGTGGTTTTTTAGTTCTTTGTAACTAAATAAATATTTTTTGCTTCAATTCCTTCAGATACATATAATTGTGGAGTTTGGTCCTCTGGTATTTCATATAATTTTAATGATACTATTGCTTGTTGAAATGCTTTTTCTAATGATAGCCCAAACCCGATAGAAGAATATAATTGAGAAGCAAAAACAATAGCTGCTTGATCACCAATAGAACTATTCATCCCAATGGATGCCTCAATATTATCCACTATTTTTTTAGATATAATTGATGAAAAACAATTATTTAATACTACTAATCTAAGGTTATCTGATGATGCATTAATTAATTCGACTAATGCCTCCATACTTAGTAATTTGGGTTTATCATTATTATCTTGAAATACTAATTTACCATCTGAAGTACCATGACCACTAAAATGTAATATAGTTGGATTAACTTCGTTAATAAATTGTAATAAATCTGTAACTCTAGTAGCCCATCTTGTTTCAAATGATATGGAATCTCGTTTTAAAGATTTTTGTATTGATTCATGTATTTCTCTTGCTTCTTTTTCTAATTTTAATTTTTGTTGTTGAACACTATTTCCATCATCATCTATAAATTCAATATCAGGATTAGAAGCAATAAATAGTATATTAATTTTTTCTTTTGCTTCTTTTAGTTTATTAACTTCTTTTATAAGATTATTTTGGTTTTCTCTTTGAATAGACAAATCAAGTGATAAATTATCCAATGCCAGTTTTCTTTGGTGTTCTATTTGTTTATATATTTCATAACCTTTATACTCACACATTGCTCTTAATCGTTTTTCTTGTTCTGGTAAACTAAATCCTTCTCGTGCTTGATCTTCGGTACTAACTCTAATATAGAGACCAGCAATTTTCTTTTCATTATCCATTATCTTCAACTCCTTTTACTAAAAAAGAGGAGACAATAGTATCTAGTAAAGTCTAAATACTACTGACTCCTCAATATAATTCATATTATATAATTTTATTTTATCTTTGCAATTTATCATCGGTGTACCTCCATTTCTAGAGAATACCTCTTTCATTGGTTATATATAATATCATTTTTTATAGATTTGTCAATTCCCTGATTAGGGAATAGTAGCATTTAGTTAGCTTTAATATAATCTTCTAGTTCTGATAATTTTATCTTATTAGATAAATTCTCAATAAATATTTCATTAGAATAATTGAAAGCAAGAAATGTAGTATTATTAATAATTATTCTATGTGGTTCAATATAAGTTAAATTAGTCTTATCAATTTTTCTAATACTATCATTTATAATGGTAGGTTTATTATTAGTAAAATCACAAATAAACTCAATTTTCTTTCTTAATGATTCTTCTAATGATAGTTCTTCTTTAATAATATTTACCATAGTTCCATCCTTTCTTTATAAAGTAGGATAGTCTTTGTATTCTTCCAAGCTGAAACGTGGGAGTTCGATACACAAAAAAACTAATCCATTTCTAGATTAGTTATTTATCAAAACTCGAAAAGTTCGAGCAGATTTCACTATGGAGCAGATGAGGGGAGTCAAACCCCCGTCTCAGCCTTGGCAAGGCCGAATTCTAATCGTTGAACCACATCTGCAATGAATATATATTTATTATATTAAAAAAATATTAAAAAATCAACTGTTTTTATTAAAAAAAATTAAAAAATAATGTATAATAGGTATTAGGTGATAATTTTATGTTTGAGAATTTAAGTGATAGATTGCAAGATGTGGTTCATAAGATTAAGGGCTACGGCAAAATAACAGAAGAAAATATTAGTGAAATGATGAGAGAAATTAGACTTTCTTTATTGGAGGCTGATGTTAACTATAAAGTAGTAAAAGAGTTTACAAATAATGTAAAAGAGAAGGCTCTAGGAGAAGAAGTTAATAAAAGTCTTAATCCTGGGGAATTGTTTGTTAAAATTGTTAAAGATGAACTTACTGAGTTATTAGGTGGAGAGAATACTCCTCTTAATATTAGTGGTAATCCTGCTACTCTTATGTTAGTGGGTCTTCAAGGAAGTGGTAAAACTACTACAATTGGAAAGCTTGCTAATTATCTTAGGAAAAATAATAAGAAAAAACCTTTACTAGTAGCTTGTGATGTATATAGACCTGCTGCTATTGACCAGTTAAAACAAATTGGTAAGGAACTTAATATTGAAGTTTATTCTGAAGGAAAAGGTAATCCTGTAGAAATATCTAGAAATGGCATTAAATATGCTAAAGATAATGGATATGATTATGTTCTTATTGATACTGCTGGTAGATTACAAATAGATGAATCTTTAATGGATGAACTTGATAATATTCAAAAAGAGGTTAATCCTGATGAAACTATTTTAGTAATAGATTCAATGATGGGACAAGATGCTATTAATGTTATTAATGGCTTTAATGATAAGATTAAACTTAGTGGTGTTATTTTGACTAAACTTGATGGTGATACTAGAGGTGGTGTTGCTTTGTCAGTTAAGCATCTTACTAATCTTCCTATTAAATTTATTGGTGTTAGTGAAAAGATGGATGGTCTTACTCCTTTTTATCCAGAGAGAATGGCTTCTAGAATACTTGGCATGGGTGATATTTTATCTATAGTAGAACAAGTACAAAGTGAAATTGATGAAAAAGAGGCAGAGAAGACTGCTAAAAAGATGATGAAAGGTAATTTTGATTTAGAGGACTTTTTAAATCAGCTTAATCAAATAAAAAAATTAGGTCCTCTTGAGAATCTTTTAAAATTACTTCCTGGTGCTAAAAAGATGGGACTTAATAATGTTAATATTGATCCTAAAATTATGAAAAGAACGGAAGCTATTGTTTTATCAATGACTTTAGAAGAGAGAAGAGATCCTAGTATATTAAAGGCTAGTAGAAAAAAGAGAATTGCAGATGGTTCTGGTACTACTGTTACTGATGTTAATAAGCTACTTAATCAGTTTGAAGAGATGAAAAAAATGATGAAAATGATGGGAAATGGTAATTTTAAAATGCCATTTTAGGTGCTGATATGAAAGTACTTACTATAAAGGAACCTTGGGCTAGTTTAATTATTAATGGATATAAAGAGTATGAGTTTAGAAGCTTTAAGACTAATTATAGAGGAAAGATTCTTATTCATGCAGGGCTTACTTTAGAGAGGAATAATGCTATAAAATTTAATAATTATAATCTTGATTATGGCAAAGGTGAAATAATAGGAGAAGCTTATATTACTGATTGTATATTAGTTGATGATGAGTTTGAGAATAAATTATATAATATTGATCCTTTAGTATATGGAAAGAGTGAACATTCAAGAATTTATGCTTGGAAGTTAGAGCTTGTTATTAAATATAATAAGAGAATATCTTGTAAAGGAAAGTTGGGACTTTGGAATTTTGATATTGATAATTAATAAAAACTAGACTTCTTTACTATCTATCTATGTTAATAATTCATATTATAATGTAGATAGGAGGATAAATTATGAATTTTAGTGATGGTTTTAATCAAGGTATGTATGATGGTGATATTGATATTAATATAACTAATACTAATCAAAATGTTAATGATAATACTAATATGAATTATAATAGTGGTGGCGGTCAAATGATGGGGGATTCTGTAATGGGTTCAGTTATGGCTCCTGTTGTAGAAACACCTAGAGAAAGAGTTGTTTATAGAAATATTTATCATACTGTACCTCATGTATGTCCTATAAATACTAGAATTGTTAATAATCATATTTATAGACATACTTATCAACCAAGATATACCTGCTGTGAAGAAAATACAGTTACTAATGAACAATGCGGTAGCTGCTGTCAGTTTAGATAGTTTATTATTTTAAAGAGCATATGCTCTTTTCTTTTTAATTTTGCGTTAGTAGTGTTATAATTATAGAGAGGTAATATGTTATGGATGAAAAGATTAAAAATATATTTGATAAATTATCTAAATCTAAATTTAGAAGTAGTTTTCATTTAAAAGATAAGGATATATTGTATATAGAGGATAAAGGTATTGATAAAATAAGAAACCATGCTTATGATTTTGTTACTAAAAGACTTGCTGATACTTCTAATGTTACTGATGGTAAACAAACGCCAATGAAGGGTCATCCGGTATTTATTGCACAGCATGCTACTGGTACATGTTGCAGGAGATGTTTAGAAAAATGGCACCATATTAGTAAAAATAAAAATATGACTGATGATGATATTAAATATGTTGTTGATATTATTATGTCGTGGATAGAAAAAGAATATAATAATTATAAAAAGACCACTTAGCGTGATCTTTTATTTTGTTCGTATAATTTATCTATATCTTTATATATTTCTTCTGTACTTGTGGAACTATCTTCTAATGATTTATTTGTAAGTAAAGTAATTTTATCTAGATTCGACATTGTATATATAAATGAATATATATTACTTTCTATAGTGTTTTTAATATTGTTAGGATCACCAAATGGGCCAATAGGGTTGCCTCCCATAGGAGATAATTCTACTAATATATTACCGGGATATTTTTGCCTTAACTGATCATTTACACTTATTGCTCTGCCACTTTGGCCTTTTACTATGTCATATTTACTAGCATTTTTTATGGTGTTTTCTTGATAAAACTTACTTAATATATAATTATAACTTGTTATAAATTTATCATCATTTTCTGGCCTTTGATATATTAGTCCTCCAACACTATGATAATTTAAAAACATGGTGCAACTATTTTTTAATTTATCAAGTAATTGCTGCAATGAAATTACTTCTATTTCTTGAGTGAAGTTTTTACTTTGATTATTTCCTGGATGCCCTATAGGGGATGGTATATCAACTCTTAAATTGTTATAGGCTAATGATTTATTATATGTTTTAGGCTCTTTTATATTTTCTTTAGTATTTGAATTTAAATCAATACCACTTCCATTACTTGCCCAATCGATAATACTTCCTTTAGGGTGAGGTATTAGTATTTCTCCAACAGAATCTTTTAAAATACTATATTCTTTGATTGATTTTTCATTTATGTCTTCAAAAAGCTTCTGATGTTGTTTAATAGAAGATTCTTTATTTCTTGTATCTTCACGATAGGCTTTATAATAATCAAAACAAAATTTTGTTATTTCATTATCAGTGGCATTTTTACCTAATTTTTCTTTAATTGCGGATGATATTACAACATATCCTTCTGGATTTAATATTGGAATAAAGTGTATAGTTAAATCTTCAAATACAATATTATTTTTTACTAAGTAACTCATTAAATTTAAAACAAAAGTTACTGTTATTATTTCATTAGCGTGCTGAGAACCTGCTACTACTACTTGTTTTGAACCATTACCTAAAGTAAAATGTCTTATTGGTAATTTTTCATTACTTGTATATCCAATAGGGGATACTTCAGTTATTATAGTGTTATTAAAACTATCCATTAGTTTTTGACATTTATTATAATCTAAAATCATATTAATTCTCCTTTGTTATTTCTAATACTGTTTCTTTATCATTAAAATGAGTTTTTTTATTTCCTATTATTTGATAATTTTCATGACCTTTACCTAATATTAATAATATATCATTATTTGTTAACATGTTTATTCCTTTATTTATGGCTTTTTTACGGTCTAATTCAATGATGTAATTATTATTTATTTTTTCTTTTAGAAGGTCATTTATTATTTGATTGGGGTCTTCATCGCGGGGATTATCATTTGTAAATATAGTTTTATCTGATAGACTTAGTACTAAATTACCCATTTCACTTCTTTTAGTTCGATCACTACCGGTTCCTCCACCACATCCAACAATGGTAATTATTTTATTTGGATGTAATTCTTTGGCTGTATTTAATACATTTGCTATTCCATCTGGTGTATGAGCATAATCTATAATTATATTGTTATTATTATAAGAAATATTTTCCATTCTTCCTTTAGGACCACTAACGATGGTTAAAACATTATTTATTTCTTCAAAACTATAACCAATTTTATTTAAAACTATTATACTTGCTAGACTATTATATATATTATGTTTTCCTAATAGTTTTGTTGTAAATGTATATTCTTTGTTATTATTTACTACTGTGAAGATATTATTTTGAGTCGTTATTTTATATTCTTTTACATAGTAATTTCCATTATTTAAACTATATGTTATGTTATTGTTTTCTTTTAATATAAAATAATTTTTATAATTATCATCATTATTTATGATAGCATATTTATTATTTCTTAACATGGTAAATAATTTTTGCTTTGCTAGGGCATAATTCTTCATAGTTTTATGATAACCTAAATGTTCATGGGTTAAGTTGGTAAAAATTGCATAATCAAATTTTAAATTTTCTAATCTGTTTTGAGCTAGTCCGTGGGAACTTGCTTCTATACAAACAAATTCACATCCTTCTTTTTTTGCCTCGATTAATAATTCATATATGTCTAATATTTCTGGTGTTGTATTTGGTAATTCTTTAATGAATTTATTTATATAAAAGCCATTAGTTCCTATATAAGCTGTTTTTCTTCCTAACATATTTAACATATTATGAAGAAGCATACATGTTGTTGTTTTGCCATTGGTACCAGTTATGCCGATTAATTTTAAATCTTTTATTTCTTGATAGTAATTTTCATATAAATATTTTACTAAATATTCTTTAGTATTATCTACTAATAATGTTTCTACTGGATAGCTTCCATATTCTGCTACTACTTTGGTAGCACCATTTTTTATGGCATCATTAATATACTTATGACCATCATTATTTGTTTTTAATGCTATAAATGTATCTCCTTTTTGTATTTTTTTTGAATTATATTTAATATTCATATAGATTACCTCCAACTACATATATTATATATTATTATACGATAATTGTAAATTGTAATTAAAATGTTTCATTTTTAGACTATTTTTAGGCTAAAAATGACCTAAAAAGATTACAAGCTTTTTAGGAAATTAATATATTATACTAAATTTAATACTTATGTTTGTTTATACAAGTGTATCGATTTCATTTAATTAGATACTATATAATAAGATAAAGTACTTTTTTATATAAAAACTTTAATAAAACTATATTGACATTATACTATATATAGTTTATACTTTTGTCGCAATTGCAAGGAAAGAAAAAAATTAATTTTTTGAGGGAGGTTTTATTTGAAAAAAATATTAATATTTATTGCAGCACTATTTATTTTTGTTGGTAGTGTTAAAGCAGAAAATGTTACATTGGTAAAAGATGTATATGATAATACTTATGTTTATTATTATGATAGAAGTATGGGTAAGACTAGATATTTACATGCTAGCAAATATTTATTTGGTAATATCCCTGCTTACTGTATAGAACTTGGAAAAGATATTGCTAGTTTTGATTATACTATGACTAATTCTTTTAATGGTATTAATATAAGTAAAGAGGATCTTGAGTATATAAAACTGCTTAGTTATTATGGTTATAATTATCCTGGTCATGATACTGATAGATATTATATGGCTACGCAAGGTCTTATTTGGAAGAGACTTGCTAGAACTTCGATTAAGTTTACTATTGGATTTAATCCTGATACTTTTTATAATTTAACTGATGAAGAGACTGCTATTAATGTTTTGGTTAATAGACATAATATTAGGCCATCTTTTGATAATGCTAATATTGATGTTATTAGGGGTAATGAAACAGTTCTTGAAGATGAAAATGAGGTTTTATACTTATATTATTCTGATGATGATAATGTTGTTATAGATGGTAATAAGTTAATTATTAAGAAAGATTTTGATAAAGATAATATTGTTTTGAAAAGACATAATTATACTAATAAAGAATTCTTTTTATATACTTCAGGTAATTCACAAAAGATGATGTCTTCTGGTGGGATTACTAATAGTACTAGTAATTTAAATATTAATCTTATTAGTGGTAGTATTGAGATTGAAAAACTTGATAAGGAAACATTAAGTATTAATCCGCAGGGTGAAGCTAGTTTAAATGGTGCTATTTATGGATTATATGATTTTGGTAATAATTTGCTTGATACTTTTGTTATTGGCAGTAAAAATAAAATTGAAAATTTACCTCTTGGTAGATATTATATAATGGAAATTACTCCAGGAGAAGGATATTTACTTGATGATAAGATTTATGTTGTTCAATTAGATAGGGATAATTTAGATATTAAAAGAACGGTATATGATGAAGTTATTAAGAGAAAAGTTGAAATATTTAAAGTATATGCTAGTAATGAAACTGGTTTTATGGTAGGAGAAGAGAATATTCAGTTTGATATTTTTGATAAAGATAATAATTTAGTTACTTCAATTACCACGGATAGTGATGGCTATGCTAGTACTTATTTGGTATATGGTACCTACACTGTTAGGCAGGTTAATTCTTCTTTTGGATATTATAAGATAGATGACTTTAAAGTTACTATTGATAGAGAGGATGATAGACCAATATTTAAACTTATCTCTGATAGTAAGATTACTGGTAAAGTTAGGGTTATAAAGAAAGACTATGATACAAATGATAATATTATTAATGGAAAGGCTAGATTTAGAATATTTGATGTTAATAATAAAAAATATGTTTCATTTAAAGTTAGTTATCCTAGAGAGAAAGTTATTGATACTTTTGATATAGATAGTAATGGTACTTTTATAACTCCTGATGTATTAGAACCTGGTAAATATATTTTATATGAAGTTGATACTGATATGGATGGTTATTTATATAATAAAGAAGGAATTTCTTTTACTATTGGTGAAGATAGTGATATGATTAAAGAAAATGATGATATGGTATTAGAACTATATTTTTATAATAAGAGAGTTAAAGGTACTTTGAATATTACTAAGTATGGTGAGAATATTAAATATAATGATGATAAATATTATTATAATAATGATATTTTACTTAATGATGTGGTCTTCTACTTATATGCTAAAGAAGATATTTATGAGAATGGTAAGCTTATTTATAGTAAAGATGATAAAGTTAATGAATGTACTACTAATGATGGTAAATGTAAGATAGAGAATATTCCTCTTGGTAATTATTATTTGAAAGAGATTTCTTCTAGTGAAGGTAATGTTTTAGATAATACAGAGTACAATATTAGTTTTAGTTATAAAGATCAATATACTGAGAATATTGTATATAATTTAGAGGTTAAGAATCATTTACCTAAAGGTAAGGTAGTTATTAATAAGTATGAGACTGGTACGAAGAATGGAATTAGTGGTACTTTGATAGAAATTAGAAATATAAATAATGAAATTATATATAAAGGTTATACTGATAAAAATGGTAAGATTATTTTAGATGATATGTTATATGGTAAGTATTATGTTTCTGAGGTAGAGGCTAGTACTGGATATAGATTAGTACAAGATAAAATATACTTTGAAGTAGGAGATAAAGACGTTGATATTGATATTTATAATGAAAGAATTAAAGTTCCTAATACTGGTATTTCTTTTGATATTAAAGATATATTTGTTATAGTTTGTTTTATTTCTTCATTAGGAGGTATATTATTAAAATATAAGAATAAATATATTGTTATAGTGGGTTTATTTGTTATTATTACTTCTATTTTATATTTTGGATTAAAGATTTATAACTATTATAATGATATTAAAAATAATGATAAGGCAGTAGAAGCAGTACTTAATAAAAAGATTGATAGTTTAGATAATTTGAAATATAGATATAAGGCAGTATTAGAGATTCCTTCAATTAAGTTAAAGAGAGGAATACTAGATATTGATAATAAGTATAATAAGGCTAAATATAATATTGAACTTATTAAAGAAAAAGATGATATTATAGTCCTTGCTTCGCATAATGGTAATAATTATAATTCTTATTTTGGTAATCTTAAGAATATTTCATTAGGAGATACTATTAATTATTATTATGATGGTAAAATTTATAAATATATTTATACTGATAGTTATGATATTAAGAAAGATGGCTATGCTGATATATATAGAAAGAAAGGTAATAAATGTATTGTTTTAGTTACTTGTAAAGATGGAAGAAATGATGGTCAAACTGTATTTATTGGTTATTTAGATGAGATTTTAGAATACTAAAAAGGTGAGGATTTTTTCCTTGCTTTTTTATATATATCGTGATATTATTATTATAGGTGAGAGGTAAGAAATGGCTAAGAAGAAAAATATCAAACTTACAGAACACATATCATATTGTATTATAGATAGTACTATTTATTTATTTCAAAATAATATTAATTTATCTGAAGATGAGATAGAGATATTATATAAGAAACTTACTTTAATTATTGAAGATAATGGTATTTCTTATATAAATATATCCGCCAGTAAGATTGAAGATAGAAAAGAAATGTATCAGAAACTTGGTTTTTCTTTATCTTATTATGATGTTAATAAACTTAATGTTTTATATGATGGTAAGAAGAATAAGAAAGATTATAGATGTTATGGTATTATGACTAAGAAAGATTTTTTTGATAAAATTAATAACAAAGAGGATAATGCTGAAAAGCATGATAGAGTGATTAATTCTAATTCTGGTTATGTATATAATTTATTCCTTTTGTTTGGAAGTATTATGTTTCTTTGTTATTTATGTGTACAAGGGGCTATTTATTTGGTTAAATAGAATGGAGGAATGTTTATGACATTAGATAGTGTATTAGTGATACTTAGAGCGATTATTGATATTTCGCTTGTTTGGATGGTTATTTATTTTATTCTTAAAAATATTAAGAACAATGTTAAGATGATACTTTTGTTTAAGGGTGTATTTGTAGTTTTGATCGTTAAAATTCTTAGTGATACGCTTAATCTTACTACGATTGGATTACTTTTAGAATATGTAATTATGTGGGGACCACTTGCTCTTATTATTATATTTCAACCAGAAATTAGAAGTATTCTTGAGCATATTGGTAGAAAGCAATTACTAGGAAGACATAAAGTACTTACTTTGGATGAGAGAGAAAAATTAGTATATGAGGTTATGTCAGCGGTTGATTATCTTAGAAAAAGTAGAATTGGTGCATTAATTGTATTAGAGAGAGATATTAGTTTGAACGAATATATTGAAAGAAGTAAACCTATATATGCAGATATTTCTTCAGAACTTTTAATATCAATATTCTTTCCAAGGAATCCTCTTCATGATGGTGGAGTAATTATTCAAGGTAATAAAATTACTTCGGCAGGTGCAGTATTTCCAATAAGTATTAATAGTAAAATTAGTAAGAAACTTGGTACTAGACATAGAGCTGCGATTGGAATAAGTGAAGAATCTGATGCTATTGCTATTGTAGTTAGTGAAGAGACTGGCAAAATTTCAATTGCTGTAGGAGGTAATTTAAATTATAATCTTTCTCTAGATGATGCTAGAATGATTTTAATTGAAGAACTTAAACCTAAAAGGGAAGTTCTACTCGATGATGAATTTGAAGAAGAGGAGGAAGATAATAATGAAAGGGCTTAAGAAAATTATTAAAGCTATTAAGAAATTTTTTCTAGGTATCTTTAATTTTATTGATAGAGTTATTGTTACTCCAGTTACTAAGTTTGGATTATTCTTAGGTGAAAAAACTGATAAGAATGCTGGTAAATTTGAGAAGTGGCTAAATAAGAAGAATACTTTGGTGTTTATTTCACTTTTTATGGCATTACTTTTATTCTTTTATGTTGATAATCAAGCAAGTACTGTAATTGATAGTGCTGCTGAAGTGCTTCATAATCAGACGGTTGAGGCTACTTATAATAAAGAAGCTTATGTTGTTGAGGGTATTCCTGAGACTGCTGATGTTACTTTGATTGGTAGAACTGTTGACTTATATCTTGCTAAACAATTATCTACTGGTAAAGTTAGTGTTGATTTATCTAATTTGAAGGAAGGTACACATAAGGTTGATTTGAGTTATGAGAGTTCTATTAATTCTGTTACTTATAAGTTAGATCCTTCTTCAATTACGGTTAATGTTTATCCTAAGGTATCACAAACTAAGACAGTTACTATTGATGTTATTAATAAGGATAAATTAGATAGTAAACTTTCTGTTCAATCTGTTACTTTAGATAAAGAAGAAGTTATTATTAAGGGTACTGATGATGAGAAATCTAGTCATAATATAAATAAAGTGGCTACGGTTAAAGCACTTGTTGATGTTGGTAGTATTGTTGATCCTAAAGCTGGTGTTAATACTGTTGATAAAGTTAAATTAGTAGCATATGATAAGTATGGTAATGTTGTTGATGTTGAAATTGTTCCTGAGACTGTTACCGCTACTGTTAATATTGAGTCTTATAGTGGCACTGCTAAACTTAAGGTTATTCCTAAAAATATAGATAAGATATCATTTGGTAAAGCTATTAGTTCTATTACTACTTCGGTAAATGAGATTAGTATTTATGGTGACCAAGAAACAGTAAATAAATATAGTGAAAGTTATATTCCTATTGAAGTAGATGTAGCAGGTCTTACTGATAATAAGACTTATACTGTTGTAGTTCCTAAACCAGAAGGTATTAGAGAAGTATCTGAAAAGACTATTACGGTTAAGATTAGTATTGGTAAAGAAGAATCTAAAGAAGTAGATGATATTAAAATAGATGCTATTAATCTTGGACCTAATTTGAAGGCTGGTGCTATTGGAGAAAATTCTTCTAAGACAACGGTAGTGGTTAAAGGTACAAAAGAAGTTCTTGATGCTATTGATAGTACTACTATTAAAGCAACAGTTGATTTATCTGGACTTGGTGAGGGTGAACATACTGTTAATGTTAAAGTAAGTGGTGAAGAGGTTAAAGCTAATTACTTTGCTAAGACTACAAAGATTAAAGTTAGAATTACTAAAAGTTAATGGTGTATTTTGACTAGTTTTGTCGAATATAATGAAATTATTTTGGCTATGTGTTATTCTTTTAATAGAGGAGAGGATAATGATGCTAGGTTATATATTAGTTGAAGATATTTTTGATGAAATGAGTCAGAATATTAGTTATATTAAACTTAATTGTTACTTAAAAGAAGGAAGAAAAAGTTAATTTCTTCTTTCTTTTCTTATTATTTTGTTGTATAATTTTTATATGAGGTAGGTGTTAAATATGGGAAGAAAGAAAAAGATAGAGAGTACAGAAAATAAAACTATTAAATTAGAAAATAATAAAAAGAAGAACTATAATGTATCAGAAGGCTTCTATTACATATTGGGGTTAGTACTTGCTTTAGTACTTATTTTTGCTACTGATGAACTTCTTAGTACTGTTAATTATTTATTTGTTGTAATTTTTTCTATAATAGCGGTTATTAGAGTTATTAACTTTGTTATGGATAAGGAATATTTAAAGAAAGATTATTCTGGTATAGTTATGGGTATTATGTGTTTATGGCTTGCTTTATTTACTTTTAAGTATGGTCAATTCTTATTCTTAGAATTACTTCCAGTACTTGTTTCTTTATTATTATTCTTTATGGGTATTAGTAGTCTTATTAAGTATTTTGATAGAAGGGTTACTGCTAATATGATTGTTAGTATTATATCTATTATACTTGGTATTATTCTTATCTTTGTATCTAAGAGTGCTATGTATATATTCTTTAAGATAATTGGAGTATATATATTTGTTATGATTATTCTTGATTTTATTAATTATAAAAAGATTAAAGATAGTAATAGTATTATTTGTGAGTAAAGGCTTAGATTTATTTCTAAGTTTTTTTAATCCTTACAAACCTGTAGTTTTGTAAGGTATGACTGAACCTTATTGTTTCAGTCATAAAGTATTTGGTTATGTTGTAGTTAGAAAGTTTACACCCCGAATATAATATCTTATGGTTATTTCTATATAGACTTATAGGCTATATAGGACAGAAAAAGACCTAGGCTTTTTCTGAAAGGTAATATTTTTGATAAAATTGATAAAAAATATGTTCAAATGTTTGATTTTATGATATAATTAATAACTGTGAGAAAAAGAAGGTGTATTTTATGAAAATTAGAAATGTTGCTATTATAGCACATGTAGACCATGGTAAAACTACTTTAGTTGATCAATTACTTAAAAAATCTGGTACTTTTAGAGATAATGAACAAGTTGAAGTTAGAGCAATGGACTCAAATGATATAGAAAGAGAAAGAGGTATTACTATTCTTGCTAAGACTACCTCAATTCATTATAATGGATATAAGATTAATATTCTTGATACTCCAGGACATGCTGATTTTGGTGGTGAAGTAGAGAGAATTATGAATATGGTTGATGGTGTTTTATTACTTGTAGATGCTTATGAGGGTACAATGCCACAGACTAGATTCGTTCTTAAAAAAGCATTAGAAGCAGGAGTTAAACCTATTGTTGTTATTAATAAGGTAGATAAACCTACTGCTAGAGTGGAGAAGGTGCTTGACGAAGTTATTGATTTATTTATTGAACTAGGAGCTAGTGAAGAACAACTTGATTTTAAAGTTGCTTATGTTAGTGCTTTAAATGGTACTGCTAGTTTAGATCCAGATATTAGTACACAAAGTGAAAGTTATGATGATATTTTTAATTTAATTATTAATGAGATTCCTGAACCTAATGCTAATCCAGATGGTAATTTACAATTTCAACCTGCACTTTTAGATTATAATGAATATGTTGGTAGAATTGGTATTGGTAAAGTTCATAGTGGTACTTTAAAAGTTAATGAAATGGTATCTTGTGTTAGATTAGATGGTAGTATTAAACAATTTAGAATTCAAAAATTATTTGGCTTTGATGGTCTTAAGAGAGTAGAAATTAATGAGGCTAAGGCTGGGGATATTGCAGCAGTTGCAGGTCTTATGGATATTTCTGTTGGAGAAACTATATGTAATGTTGGTAAAGAAGAGGCTCTTCCTATACTTAGAATCGATGAACCTACTTTAAAAATGACATTTATGGTTAACAATAGTCCTTTTGTTGGCAAAGAAGGTTCTATTGTTACTGCTAGAAAAATTGGTGAGAGATTATTTAAAGAGACACAAAAAGATGTTAGTTTAAAAGTAGAAGAGTCTGGTAATGAGTCTTGGGTTGTATCTGGTAGAGGTGAACTTCATTTATCTATTCTTATTGAAAATCTTAGAAGAGAAGGTTTTGAACTTCAAGTATCTAAACCTGAGGTTATTATTAAAGAAATAGATGGTGTTAAGTGCGAACCTTATGAAGATGTTCAGATTGAAGTTAGTGATGACTGTGTAGGTAATGTTATTGAAGCTCTTGGTTTAAGAGGTGGAAAGATGGATAATATGTCTAATGTTAATAATTTAATTAGACTTAATTATACTATTCCTTCAAGAGGGTTAATTGGTTTTAATACTAACTTTATGACTATGACTAAGGGTTATGGTATTCTTAATCATACTTTTAAAGAGTATTTACCTATTGAAGATATTAATTCTACTGAGAGAAAAGTTGGTGTGCTTGTTGCTACTGAGGCTGGTAAGGCTACCGCTTATGCTCTAGGTCAATTAGAAGATAGAGGTGTTATGTTTATTGAACCTGGTACTGAAGTTTATGAGGGTATGATTGTTGGTGAATGTAATAGAGAAAATGATCTTGCTGTTAATGTTGTTAAGGGTAAACAACTTACTAATACAAGAGCATCAGGATCTGATCATACTGTTGTACTTAAAAGACCTAGACCTCTTACTCTAGAATATTGTTTGGATTATATTAATACTGATGAGTTAGTAGAGATTACTCCGGAGAATATTAGACTTAGAAAGTTTATTTTAAATACGGAAGCAAGAAAGAAGTTTGATGCAAAGAAATAACTTCTTTTTTTTGTGTAAAAAAATACCTAGATAGGTAGGTATTTAGTTATTTTATTCCTTTACTTTTATATTCATCGAATAGTTCTTTGAATCTAGCAAAATGAATTATTTCTCTTTGTCTTAAGAATAGTAATGGTCCTATGACATCGGGATCATCTGTTAGATTGATTAAGTTTTCATAAGTGGCCCTAGCTTTTTGTTCTGCTGCCATATCTTCTGATAAGTCGGCGAGTGGGTCTCCGGTTGTTGCAAAATATGATACGGTAAATGGTACGCCATTAGAGTCAGTTGGATATAGTCCATATCCATGTTCGGCATAGTGAGATTCTAATCCAGCTTCTTTTAATTCTTTTAGAGTGGCGCCATTTAGTAGTTGATATATCATAGCGGATATCATTTCAACATGGGCTAGTTCTTCAGTTCCAATATCGGTAAGCAAAGCTTTTCCTTTATCATCTGGCATTGTATATCTTTGATTTAGATAGCGGAAGGCTGCTGCTAACTCGCCGTTAGCGCCACCTTATTACAATAGGGACTAGTTATAAAATATGGTTAAATTATTGATTTCTCCATCATATTCTACCTTATTTATTAGTTTATTTACTATATCATTTTTCTCTTCTAATGATATTTTATCATTTGTTAATATTTCATATACTTTTTTTCCATTCTCTATTATTTCTTTTTTGTACTTTTCAATACTTGGCTTTTCTAGTGTTAATAATTTAGTTGTTAATTTTTCTTTTTCTTTAAGGAGCATTTCTTTATTTTGCTTATATTCTTCTAGTGTGTCAATTCCATTTATATATGACTGTTTAATTCTTTCTTCTTTTTCTTCTAGAGAGGTTATAGATGATGTTATTATGTCATATTCATTTATACTTTTCTTTTCTTTTTTGTTTGGAACTATATTATTTATAGTACCTTCGTTGAAATCCTTTTTTATTTGAACTAAAATTAGGTTCTCTGCTTCGTTTATATTTATTGTGGTATGATTACTACACTTACCTTTATTGTATCCATTACAACGATATTTTCCTACTCCTGATGTAACTAAAGTACAATTGCATTCTTTACATCTTATTATTCCTTTTGACCAATGTTTAATACTATAATCAATTCTTGATTTTGGCTTTTTCCAAATGTTATTTTTTGATAGTTTTAGTTGTGTTAAGTCCCATAGCTCATTTGTTATGATAGGAGTGTGTTTACCATCTACTAATATAGTGTTTGGATCATTAAAATCGTATGTATTTTTTCTTCCAGGTGTATATCTTAATTTACCTATATAAGTTGGATTATTTAAAATATAATATATGGTTCTGTTTTCAAACTTATTACCTCTTTTGGTTAGTATTCCTAATGAATTAACTTTCTTTGCTATGTCCATCATACTTTTATTTTCTATAGCATAACTTTCAAATATTAATTTAACTATCTTTTCTTCTTGTTCATTTATAATTAATTTATTATTTTCTACATTGTATCCAAAAGATGGGTTAGTCTGCAATCCTCCCTGAGAATGCTTTTCTAATTGACCTTTTTTTACTTCTTCTGATAGATTGATTGAGTAGTATTCTGCCATTGCTTCTAAAAATGCCTCTAGTATTATACTCATCTTATCATCAGGATCTAAATGTTCGGTTATTGATATAACATTAATACCACATTCTTTTTTTAGTAATGACTTGTAGACAATACTATCTTCACGATTTCTTGAAAATCTGTCAAATTTGTGTACTAAAATTACATCAAACTTTTTTGGCTTGCTTTTAGCAGTTTTAATCATTTCCATAAAAGCTGGTCTTTTCTTCGCTACTCTTCCTGATATACCTTCATCTTTATAAATGTATTGTTCTTCTAAAAATATATCATTCTTTATAGCATAATCTTTTAAAGCCTTTATTTGGGCATCTATTGAGTAACCATCTCTTGCTTGCTCTTCTGAACTTACTCTTACATATATAGCACCTTTTTTCATAAATATATCACTTCCTATTGTTTTTATTATTAATTTTTGATATAATTATATAGAAAAACTTGTACATAAACACGCTTATAAACGATGTTATATTGTACCTATATAATTATATTATATTGTTAGTTTGCTAGACTAAAGTTTTTCATTTTTGACTAGACTGTTCCAGCAGTTCTAGTCTTTTTTTAATTTTTTAAATCGTTAATTATTTCTTCTATGAATTTTTCATATATATTCAAATGTTCTTTGTCACTAATATCTACATTTAACACTTTATCCGGTTTGATATATTTATTATATCTTTTTTCTATTTCTTCAATGTATTCTGATTTTAAAATATTAGAGTACATATAAAAATCATAACATATAGAAAAAACTAATAATATCCACCAATAATTACCAATTTTATCATTTGATACTATAATTACTATTGGCATAATCATTAACATAATTGCTATTATATTGCCGGTTTTGTTTAATATTTTTTTCATTTTTCTCACTTTCTTAAATCCTTTAACATTAAATCATCAATGGAGATATTGAAAAAATTAGATATAATCGCTAAATCAACTGCGTCCGGCTGTCTAATACCTTTTTCCCAGTTGCTGATTGCGGTATTTTTTTTTCCACATGCATTTGCTAATTCTTCTTGAGTTTTTTTATTTATCACCCTTAAATATTTAATATTCGTGGCTAAATATAATTTGTTATCTTCTTTCATATCTCACACCTCATAATAATTATATCATTTAATAAAAAAAAAGACAAGAAAAAATATTCACAAAATGTGAAAAAAAGTATTGACATTCACAAAATGTGGAGTTATAATGATGTTAGTTAGGAGGTAGAATGATGAATTACGATAATATAATTAATGGGAAAGAAATTGCTAATAATCTTAGAGCAGAAAGAAATAGAAAAAAAATGACACAAGAAGAAGTTGCTAGAAAACTAGATATAACATTAAGAACTTATGTTTCGTACGAGGAGGATGCAAGTACAGTAAAAGCACCTACTTTATATTTATTGTCAAAAATATTAAATTGTAATATTAGTGATTTTTTTTACAAACCAACTTCACAGAATGTGAATATTATAAAGGAAAAATAGATACTGGAATATCTAAATAAGTCTAGCAGACTAACAAGAAAAATAGAATTAAATAGGAGGTTTACTACAATGAAAGAAAATAAAAAGAAGCTAACAATAACTGTAGCAAAACCATTAAGCAAAGAAAGAAAGAAAAAACTAATAGAAGAAATAGCGGAATTAATACAAATAAAGTATTATTCATAAAAATAATTCAGATTTATTCTGAATTTGAGAGGAGGTGGACAAGCGGTGATAAAGTTTATCAAAAAAAATAAAGGTTTGTTAATTTTCTATATGTTGTTAGTAGTTATTACATGGGCTGTATCAAATGATATAACAATACAAAAAATATCTGCTAGTAATAGTTCGGCAACACAACTAGCAGATAAATAATAAAAATAAAAAGTTCGTGTTAACTTTTTACATACATAATTATAGCAAATTGTATGATTTTTGTCAAATAGGGGATTTTGGTAGAGCAAAGATGGAGGCAATATGGATGATAACAAGAGTTTTATAAAACTTCATAGAAAGATGTTAAAGTGGGAGTGGTACAACGATAATAACACAAAAATATTATTTATCCATTTGCTTTTGATAGCTAATTGGGAAGATAAAAAGTGGCAAGGAAGAATTATTAAAAGAGGTCAGGTCGTAACTGGAAGAAAAAAATTAAGCAAGGAAACCAGTTTGACAGAGCAGCAGGTGAGAACATCATTAAATAAGTTAATTTCAACCAACGAAATAACCATCGATGTAACCAACAAATATTCTTTGGTAACTATTGTAAAATATGATAATTATCAACAAAGAGAGGAAAAATTTAACCAACAAAATAATACTCAAAATAACCAACAAGTAACCAACAATCAACCAACAAATAACCAACAAGTAACCACAACTAAAGAATATAAAGAAAATAAAGAATATAAAGAAATAAATAATAATAGTGTTGTTGTTAATAAGTTATTTATATTTGTAGAAGAAAACTTTGGAAGAACACTAGCACCACTAGAATATGAAGAAATTAAAACTTGGAAAGATAACGATTTGACTAGATATGCTATTAAGCAAGCAATTTTAAATGGCAAATATAACATAAAATATATTTCAAGAATTCTTTCAGCATACGAAAGAGAGAACATTAAGACAGTTCAACAAGCCCAAGCAAGGGAAAGAGAGTATGATATTATGCGAAAGAAAAACATCACTTACCAATCGAAGAATCCTGATTGGTTTGATAAAAATATAGCAAAGGAAACTTCAAAAGAGTCTCAGAAAGAATTAGAAGATTTGTTAAAAGATTTTAAATAAAAAAAGAGAGGTAGAAAGAAAAATGAAAGAAGAAATGCAAATAGCAGTGGTAGAACAACTACCAAAAATTACTGAAAAAATTAAAGAAGTCGGAGCAGAATTAGATAAAAGACTTGAAGATCTAAACTTAAATTCATTAGTCTGCAGTGAAGAGACAAGAAAGTCTATCAAAGAACTAAGAACTAAATTAGGAGCGGAACTTAAAGATTTTGAAAGACAAAGAAAAGACATAAAAGAAAAAATCAATGCGCCATATGATTTATTTAATAAAACCTACGAGGCAGAAATAAAGTCAAAATATCAACAAGCAGATTTAACATTAAAAACTAAAATTGATGAAGTGGAGAATAGTTTAAAAGAAAAAGCTAAAAAAATAGCAATTGATTATTTTAATGAATATAAAACTTCTAAGACAGTGATTAAGGACAATTACTTATCATTTGAAGAACTTAATTTACAAATTGGTTTGGATGGCTTAACCGATAAAGGAGCATTGGTAAAGAAATACAAAGATGCAATTATTGAAAAAGTAAACAATGTTGAAAGAGACATTGAAACAATAAACACTATGGAACACAATAGTGAAATACTTGTTGAATACTTAAAAAATAAAAACTTGTCTTTGGCTATTAAAGAAGTAAATGATAGATATGTAATATTAAATCAAGTACAAAAAGATTACGAAATGGTACAAGAAGAACAAAAACAAGAAGAAAAAGTAGTTGAGAAAGTAGAAGAAGTGTTATCTGCACCAGTTGAAGAACAAACAACTATTGATGATTTTGAAGAGCAAGAAGAATTATACGAGATGACCTTTAAAGTTAAGGCTACTTTACCTAGATTAAAGGAATTGAAGAATTATTTAATCAAGGAGGGATATATCAATGAATAATCAATTACAAAGCAAACCAAAGTTTAGTTTGGCAATTCAAAGCGAAGGCTATAAAAAATTAATTAATAATACATTGGGAGATCCAAAAAGGTCAGCTAAGTTTATTGCAGCAATAAGTAGTGCAGTAGCTACTAATCCTGGTTTGCAAGAATGCGATGCCGGAAGTATTCTTAGTGGAGCATTACTTGGAGAAGCACTTAATTTAAGTCCAAGCCCTCAATTAGGTCAATACTATTTAGTGCCTTTTGACCAAAAAAAATATAATGAAAAAGCAAAAAAATATGAAGTAATATCTAAAAAAGCACAATTCCAATTAGGATACAAGGGATATATACAATTGGCTATTAGAAGTGGTCAATATAAAGATATCGATGTTATAGAAGTAAGAGAAGGCGAATACTTAGGTAGAAATAAAATTACTGGTAAACATCAATTTGAATTTATAGAAGATGAGGTTGAAAGAGAAAATAAACCAATAATTGGTTATATGGCTTATTTCGAATACTTAAATGGGTTTTATAAAAATCTATATTGGTCAAAAGAAAAAATGCAAAAACATGCACTAGAGTATTCACAAGCATATGCAAGTGATGTAAAAAAAGGTACTAATTATTCATTTTGGAGTAAAGATTTCGATGGTATGGCTTTTAAAACTATGCTAAGGCAATTAATTTCTAAATGGGGAATTATGAGTATAGACATGCAAGAAGCTTTAACAAAGGATATGTCAGTTATAAAAGAAGATGGAACTTGTGATTACGTTGATAATCAACCTATAGTATCTGTACCTACTGAAGAAAAAATAAATACCGAAGTAGCAGAAACAACTGAAAAGACTACAGAAGTAAAACAGGTTAATATAAATGAACTATAAAATAATTAATAGTGGCTCTGATGGAAATGGAGTGATTATAGAAGATACTATTTTAATTGATTGTGGGATCTCATTTAAGAAATTAAATGAATATTACAAGAGATTAGAAATAGTTCTTCTAACCCATATTCATGGAGATCACTTTAATAAGAAAACTATATCAAAATTAGCAATTGAAAGACCTACATTGAGATTTGGCTGCTGTGAATGGTTAGTAAAAGATTTAATTGAATGTGGAGTAAATAAGAAAAATATAGATGTCTATGAAACAGGCAAAACTTATTCATATAAAACTTTTAAAGTAATACCTATAATACTATATCATGATGTACCACAATGTGGCTACAAACTAAAAATAAATGGAAATAAATTGATATATGCTACTGATACTAATCGAATAGAACATATAATTGCTAAAAACTATGATTACTATTTTATTGAAGGTAATTATGAAAATGAGGAAGAATTACATCAAAGAGCAGAAAATCGATACTACGAAAGCAGAGTAAAAAATACTCATTTAAGTAAAGTAACTGCAACTGAATGGTTAATTAACAACATGGGAAATAATTCTAAATATATGTTTATGCACGAGCATAAGGAAAGGAATAATAATGATATTAAGTGAGGAAAAAATAAAAGAAATAGAAGAAATAACTATGACTGATTATTGTACAAGAAATGGTTATGCTTCTATAGCAGAAATAGAAATAATGATTGATGATTTAATTAGTGAAGTAAAACATTTACGAGAACAATTAGAAAACTCAAAAGAAATCACTATAAATGAACCTGATTATGATGAAATAGGCAAAGATATTAGAATGGGTATTTATGACTAATACAGAATTTAAAGATAAATTAATGAAATTATTAGGAGGAATTAAGAAATGAACAAGGCAATATTAGTTGGAAGATTAACTAAAGATCCTGAACTTAAAATGACAGAAAACACAAAAAGAGAAGTATGCCAATTTACTATAGCGGTAAATAGACCATATACAAATGATGATGGCGAGAGAAAGGCAGATTTTATTAATTGTGTAGTATGGGACAAACTAGCGGAGAATCTTTCTAAATATCAAAAGAAAGGTAATCAAGTGGCAGTAGAGGGAAGAATACAAACAAGAAATTATGAAGATAAAGATGGTAAAAAGATTTATGTTACTGAAATATTTGTATCAAATGTTACTTTTCTTGATAGTAAAGGTAGTAATGATAGTGTAAACAATCTAGAAGAGCCACCAGTAAAACCTGGCTCAATAACTACTGAACAAATTGATAGTATGCCTACAGCAAACGATCCATTTGCTAGCTTCGGAAATGAAGTAGAAATTAATGATTCTGATTTACCATTTTAGGAGAAATGAAAATGAAAAATTATTGTGATAAATGTGGTAATTGCAGCAGATGTGGGAATTGTTGCTCGGCTATGATACCACTTACTAGAAAAGAAGAAAAACAAATAAGAAATTATATCAAAGAAAATCAAATTGTACCAGAATTCTTTCAAAATGAAAATAATATAAATTTACAATGTTGTTTTTATGACAGAGAAAAAAAAGAATGCAAAATATATAATGTCAGACCGAAAATATGCAGAAGCTTTAAATGCAATAGACCTATATCAGAATTAAATAAAGAAAGAGATGAAAATCATACAAAAGTATATTGGAATAATATTGTTGATGGTAAAGAAAATAATATAACTGATATGAGATTGCTATTTTATAATGATCCAAGAAGTTTAATATGTAACCTTGTTTATGCAATAACCGATGGAACAATGAAGATGGATGAAGAACGTTTCACGTTTTTAAAAAGATATTTAAATAGTTGTGGGCAAAAAGAATTAGCAAAATGTATGAAAGCTGATTTTTATGATAGATGATACTGGTAAAATAGAAAAGTTTTTGCCGCTAATATTTAGATTAGATAAAGATATTGTCTATGATGTAAAGATAGATAAGCATAGAGAAAAGAGAAGTTTAAATGCTAATGCTTACCTTTGGAAATTAGTAACTGAAATAGGCAATATACTTAACAAGTCTAAAGAAGAAGTATATCTGCAGATGCTAATAGATTATGGACAATCTGAAATGGTAAGTATATTATCTGAAATAGATGTTAAAGGTTACTTTAAATATTATAAATTGGCTGGAACTAGCATCTTAAATGGTAAAGAGTTTAACCATTATAAAATTTATAAAGGCAGTAGTGAGTATGACACCAAAGAAATGAGTATTCTCTTAAATGGTGTAGTACAAGAAGCTAAAAATTTAGGAATAAAAACTAAAGATGATATTGAATTAGAGAGATTAGTAGAGGAGTGGTGTTAATGGGAAATTACAGTGTTATTATAAAAAAAGCATTAAAATATTTATCAATGCTAAAAAATGGTAAGCAAATTAAAACTGCTCCTCAACTTTTAGATTTAAAGGAAACGATGGAAAAATTAGAGGAACTATTGTATGAAAAGAAATAGTCAGTATGCTTTATACAAAGGAGAAAAGCTTGTTGGAATCGGAACAAAAAAAGAATTAGCAGAACTACTAAAAGTAAGAGTTGAAACAATAACTTTTTATACAACACCAACACACAGAAAAAGATGTAAAAATGGTTATTGTGTAGTAAAAATAGAGGAGGAAGAAATGAAAGGGGAAATATTAGATATTGGAACTGTTCAAGAATTAGCAGAAAATAAAAAAGAAATAGAAAGACTAAAAAGAGATAAAAACCTTGCAGAAGAAAGACTAAAAATACTTCAAAGAAAATATGACAAGATGGAACAGAGAAATACCTTCCTTGAAAGCAGAAATAAAATATTAGAACTAGTTGAATCATACTTGCCACATAGAATAAATGTAATATCTAAAATGAATGATACTAGATACGACTATTCAATACTAGAACTAAAGAAATTATCGGATGCATTGGATATGGAAAAGGAAAAATTAGAGAATAAAGGGGATGGAGAAGATGAACGAGAGTGAGTTTAAGTTACAATTCTACTTCAACCTTTATAAAGATAAATCAATGATTAATTCAAGTATGTTTAGAGCAAAGTTTAAGAAGTTACATGGTGATTTCGAGTATTTGGATAGGTTAGTTGTAAAAATAGAAAACTACCAAATTAAAAAGTATGGTTGTACTTTAGGAAATGGATCTATGGATAAAAATAGTAGACCAGAGAGGATTAGAAAATTATGAAACCAAATGAATTAACTGAAAAGGAAATAAAAAAATTGCAAAAAAAGTTTCCAAAAATTAAAAAAAGAATACCTAACAAAAGATTAACTAAAGAAGAAATACAATATAGACAAGTTAAAAGAAAAGCAAAGTGTGAAAATGTGTGCATATTCCTAATAACTATATTCTTTTTAGGAATGGCTATAGCAAGTATATTAGTCCTTTACTTGATGTGGACTTATAAGTGGTAAGGAGGGATAATTATGAAACCTAAAGTAGGAGATTATATAAAAACGATTAGAGATTCAGCAGTTGGCAGTAATGTTATTGCAAAAGTTAGATTTATTAATTATGAAGATAGAAAAGGCTTTGGTAAATTTAAAAATTATTATAGTTGTTGGAAAGAAGATAAAAGCTGGTTTGAATTAACAGATAATGATTTTAAAAAAGGCAGAGCCATTGTTTTAGAAAGGGTAGGTGATAAATAATGCTTAAGTTTTATTTAAGTACAGTGTCAATATATTTCATTGTTTATATGGCAAGTGGAATATTGATGAGAAAACAATTTATAAAAGCTAGAGATAAATTTAGAAAAGAGATGAATGATAACTCAAAAATATACGGAAATATAAAAACTATGATAGATTATTTATTATTATCTTTTATACCTTTAATAAGATTGTTCTTTCTGATAGGAAAATATTATTTTATAACTAATACAGATGATTTTATTAAAAAGACAAAAGAAAGGGGCAATATTGATAATGACTGCTAAGGAGATGTTTGAAGATTTAGGATATAAAGAAAAATATAGTGTTCTCGATAAAATTTGTTATTTTAATTCAAAAGACAATGTGAGAGTAAGATTTTATGAAACTGATTATGGCAATAGCATTATGATTGAAGATGATTGCCATATGGCAACTTTTGTTAGTGCAAAAGAACTACAGGCAATAAATAAGCAAGTAGAAGAATTAGGTTGGAATAAGGAGTAAAAGTAATGTTAAAGATTAAAGATAATGTTAATTTAAAAGAATTGGAAAAGTATGGATTTAAGAGAAATAGTAATTTTCCTGATGGATGGGCTATGGTTAAAACATATAAAAAAGGTAGATATTATCAAGAAGATATTTATGTATGGAATGATAGAAAAATACAAGTAAATGCCATTGAATTAAATGATACTATATACGATTTGATAAAAGCAGATTTAGTAGAGAAAGTAGATGATTAAATGCTTATATTATATATACCATTAATATTCTGGGGGTTGATTGGTATTATAGCAATAATAAATTTTATTTTAATGATTAAGGAGTGGAAAGATGAGTAGAAAACATTTGGGAATGAAAAGACCAATAAAACAATTTGATAAAGCAGTTGATGAAATGATTGATTATATAAATGCATTTAATTTTTTGCCACCTAGAGGAAATGGTGCTAAAGAACTTGCGATACAAGAGTGGAAAGAAGTTATAAATAATGTCATTGTTCAATTAAATAATGTAAAGAATATGCAAATTAAAATATTAAATGGTGAGTCGGATGAATAAAGAATTAGTTTTTAAAAAAGAAATGAGAGCCTTTGATATTAATGTTGATGATATTAAACCTGATGAACATATTTTTGGAGCAATAGAAGAAGCAATAATAAAAATTAGAAATGAATGCTTAATTGATAGATTAGAAGTTGTATTAAACAATAATTTAATAGATATAAAAGATAAAATTACAGATAATAGAACAATACTTGGTTGTAGGCTTTCATATGCTGATTTATCTAAAGATGTATCGTTTATTGTAAGACAGGATAATGAGCCAACTTACGAACAATTACAACAACAAAATAAAAAGCAAAAAGAAGTAATTGATAAAGCAATAGAATTATTAGGCAATTATAAACATTATTCAACACCTGATGAAAAACAAAATAGTGAAAATGAAGATTTAGTTAATAATGCTTTTGATATTCTAAAAGAGGTGAAATAAATGAAAGATGAGATAAATGTAAATTTGAGTAGTTGTTTAGTAGAACGAACTAATATAGGAAGTTATGAATATATAAATATATGCACTGGAGAAACAAACAAAATTGATTGGGATTTTATAGATTGGACCAGTTTAGTTTTGATTACAATATTTATGATACTTGTAATTGGTGTGATTGGTATATTTATAAAAGAACTTATTAGAAAGTAGGATGATAAATAATGAAAAACATTAAAATATTTACTAACAATATTGAACAAGAAGCAACAAATCAAATAAATGAATTATTAGACCAAGAGGTATTTAAGGATAGCAAAATCCGTATAATGCCTGATGTTCACGCTGGTAAAGGCTGCGTGATTGGTTTTACTGGTGATTTAGGAAATAAAGTAATTCCAAATATAGTTGGTGTTGATATTGGCTGTGGTATGTTATGTGTTGAATTAGGCAATATTGATTTAGATTTAGAAAGATTAGATAAAATTATTAGAGAATATGTTCCTAGTGGAATGAATGTCCACGAAAATCAAAGATATAAGTTTTTAGAGTTAGAGCAACTATATTGTTATAAATTATTAAAAAATAAAGATAATTGGTTAGAAAAATCTATGGGAACATTGGGTGGTGGAAATCACTTTATAGAAATAGATGTTGATGAAGATGATAATAAATATTTAGTAATACATACAGGCTCAAGAAATTTGGGGAAACAAGTTGCCGAAATATATCAAGAGAAAGCAATTAAATACTGTTCTTATGAAGATGAGATGAAAGAAGCAAAACAAAAAGTTATAAAGGAATATAAAGAACAACACAGAGAAAAAGAAATACAAGATAAATTAATTGAAATATCAAAAAAATATGAGGGTAAAACAAAATTACCAAAAGATTTATGTTATTTAGAAAAAGATTTAAGATCACAATATTTATACGATATGAGAATATGCCAAGAGTTTGCTAAAGACAATCGTTTGTCTATAGCAAAACAAATATTATGTAATTACTTTGAACTGCCATATTATGAAGGGTATAAAAGTGTAAGATTAAGGGAAAAAGCAATATCCCCTTGTGATTGGTATACTCAAGATATGATTGAGAAGGATTTCTGGTATTTTGAAACAATACATAATTATATATCATTTGAAGATAACATAGTTCGTAAAGGTGCTATATCTGCTAAAAAAGGCGAAATGGTATTAATACCAATGAATATGAGAGATGGTTGTATTATTGGAACAGGAAAAGGCAATGATGATTGGAATTGTTCAGCTCCACATGGAGCAGGTAGAATAATGTCTAGGATAAAAGCAAAAGAGACTTTTAATTTAGAAGAATATAAAGAAAGTATGAAAAATATTTATACAACATCAGTAAATGAAAATACAATTGATGAAGCACCATTTGTATATAAACCAATGCAAGAAATAATTAATAATATAGGGGATACAGTAGATATTATTAAAATTATTAAGCCAATATATAATTTCAAAAGTGATGAATAGGAGGAATTATGAAAGATATAAACTTGCCAAACAATTTAAAGATAAATTTTATACTGAATATTTTGCAAAGCAAATAAGAGACATAGATGAAGAATTGGAGGAAAAAGAAAAATGAATAAGTATTTATTAGAAACAATAATTATAATCATAGTATTAGTTATAACGATATTTGTATTGAATATCCAAAAAAATAATTGTATAGAAAAGGGCGGCTCAGTAATGACTAACTCAATCGGTATCTATGAAAAATGTATATATGGAGGGAAATAATGAAAAAAATAATAGGAATATTTTCAATAATAGTTTGTTTAATATTTATAACTGGTTGTAGTGATGCATCAGTTGTTAATGAGAACTTAACAAAAGATGCTGATAACTTTAAAGTCTATAGACATATTGTGTTTATAAATAACATTACTGGAGAGTATCTTTTAGAAATAACAGGTTATTGTAATATAACCGCTGATGTAGAAGATAAACAATTAGAAACTATCTGTAAAGATAATAATGGTGGATATATTAAAAACTTTTTAGGAGTTAATGAAACGACTACATATTTTGTTGAACAAATAGATTCTAAATATGTTAGTGATAAACATTATAACTTAATTATTAAGCCAAGTACTTTAATACCAACAATTGAAGTTAGATAAATATAGGGGGTATTGGTTATAGAAAGGGGAAGTAAATGAATGTAGTAGAAGAAATAAAAGAAATAGTAGCAAAATTAGATAAAATAGATGATTATAATAATTCATTATGTGATAAATTAAGTGTAGTTGATAGTAAAACACAAGATTTACTTCATTATATAGAAAATAATAAAATAAATGTTCTTTGGTGTTATAGAATGCTAAAAGAAATTAAGTCTTTGAGACAAGAAAGAAGAAAAATAAAAAATGATATGGAATTACTTTCAAAATATAATGATCATAAAAACAAGATAATTTCTAAAGATAATAGACAATTTTTATTAACAGAAGTATATAAGAAAGAAAAATCATTAGGAAAAAATTATGTTAACAAACAATACACCGAAGATGAAATGCAAAAGATAATAAAAGGGGTGTAGTAATGTATATAGAATACAACGAATTGTTAAAGCAATTCAAAAGAGCAGAGAAAAACTATAATGAAGCATTAGAAAAGAAAAGCAAATTAATATTATCTGTAATGCCAGGAGCGGTAAAACCTAAAGAAGTTATGATAACTACAAATACCTCACCAGACACTAATTTAATTAACTACACAAGCGAAATAGATGAAGTAGATAAACTGATCAACCAAAGCAGAAACACACGAGATATGCTAAATTATGAGCTTAAGAAAAAGTTAATCAAAATGAAAGAAGAGGGGGATGTATATGACAAGATATACATTTATCGATGGATAGAACATAGATCTGTGTATAAGTTTTATCGTTTAGTAGGGTATAGCAGGCCTCAAGTTTATAGATTTATATCGGAGATGAAAGAAAATCTATATAAAAATAATTAAAATGAGACAAAATGAGACAAAACTAGGTTTACAATTATATCGTGAAAATATAAAAATATATATGTTGTCACACTAACCTCATTTTTTACTACCTATTAGTAGGTAGTATACTGATAATATATAAAAAGCGCGGGTTGAAAGTTAAGGTTAATTTGCTTTTAATATCACTATAAAAATCAAAGTACAAGATTAGTGGTTGCTTTCAAGAGAGTTAGGTTGAGTATGGCCAACAAAACACCTATAAATACCTTTATATTATTAGTATAGTACTTACTAATACGAGATTACATATGCACTCCTTGAACTATTGTTTTTTCTTAATATGTAATCAGAATATGGACACATTAGTGTCTTTTTATTATGTAAAAAAGGGTTGATTAGTATGAACTATAAAAAGTGTATGAAGAATAATACTTGCAAAACTTGCAGTGATTATTTGTACTGTAAAGAAGGGACACCAAAAAGGGGCAAAAAGAAAAACAAGAAGGCAAACTTGTATAAAAATAGGAAGTGATAAAGATGGCTAAAGGTAAAAAACTTAATAATGAAATGATATACAAAATAATGCTTAGTTATGCTGTTACAAGAAATTATAGTGAAACAGGAAGAGACTTGAAGGTTCCAGAATCAACTGTTAGGAAGGTAATAGCAGATAACAAAGATAATGAAGATTTTGCTATACTATGCGATAAAAAAAGAGATGAGTTCGTAGAAAAGGCAAATCAAATTATTGATAAAGCAACTAATTTACTTGAAAAAAGATTAGATACTGCTTTAGAAAAGCAAGAAGAACTAGAAGAAATATTAGAAGAAGCATTGAGTATGGAAAATGAAGAATTTAATACTAGCGAAAAGAAAGCTTTGATTAAAAGAATAAATAAACTTCAAATAAATGGATTAAGTGAAATTACCACAGCCATAGGAACTATGTATGACAAGAGAGCTTTGGCTCAAGGTGACCCAACGAGTAATGAAAGAGTAACTATAAATATAGAACTGACTGATGAGTAATGGAAGTAAACATAAAAATATCGAAAAAAGTATTTAATGATGTATATATACCTTATTTAGATAATATAAGCAGATATTTGATATTTTATGGTGGCGCTGGTAGTGGTAAGTCCTTCTTCATTGTTGAAAGATACATATATAAAATACTTAATTCAAAATTAATGAACTTATTAACAGTTCGTGCTACTGGTAAGAGTAATAGAGATAGTACATTTGCTTTGTTCAAGCAAGTTATTAATAAATGGCATTTAGGTATGCACTTTAAAATAAATGAAAGTGATCTAAGAATAAAGTGTTTACTTAATGGTAATGAGATAATATTCAGCGGACTAGATGATGTTGAAAAGTTAAAATCAGTGACTTTTAGCAAAGGTGAACTTACTGATATATGGATAGAAGAAGCTTCTGAAACACTAGAAAGTGATTTCAATCAATTAGATGTCAGATTAAGAGGAAAAGGAACTAAAAAGCAAATAGTTATATCTTTTAATCCGATTGATATTAATCATTGGCTAAAAAAGAAGTTCTTTGATGTACCAAGAGATAATTTAACTATAGTACATACAACATATAAGGATAATAAGTTCTTAGATGAAGATTATAAGAAGTTACTAGAAAGTTATAAGTATACCGATGAGTATTATTATAATGTGTACTGCTTAGGTCAATGGGGTGTTCTAGGAAAGACTGTATTTGATGCGAGAGCAGTAAGCGGAAGATTGCAAGAAATAACTAGACCTATCAAGACTGGTTATTTTGAATATAAATATGATGATACAATGCCTGCTGGAAAGAAGATTACTGATGTAAAATGGGTAAATGATGAAAATGGTTATATAGAACTATATGAACTTCCTAACCTATACAAATATTGCATAGGTGGTGATACTGCTGGTGATGGCTCTGACTGGTTTACTGGGCATGTACTTAATGCAAGGACTGGCAAACAAGTTGCAAGGCTAAGACATCAAATGGATGAGGATCTATATGTAAGGCAAATGTATTGTTTAGGTTGGTATTATGCTAATAAAAACTTAAAAACTGGCGTAGTAACACCTGCTCTTATGTGTATTGAAAGTAACTTTAGTAGTTTTCCTAATAAAGAACTAGTAAGGTTAGGTTATCCTAATATGTTCGTAAGGGAGAAAGAAGATAGATATACAGGTATAATGGACAAGTCTTATGGATTCAAAACCACTTCATTAACAAGACCTGTTATAATAGCAGAACTAGTTAAAATAGTTCGTGAATCTGTTGAACTAATAAATGATAAATTAACACTCGAAGAGATGCTAACTTTTGTCAGAAATGAAAAGGGAAGGCCAGAAGCACAACAAGGAGCCCATGATGATTTGGTTATGGGGCTTGCTATAGCCTATTATTCAAGGACACAAGTAATATTTGATGTTGAGCCGATAGAAGTAAGCCAAGCATTCAATTTCAAGTCAGAAGAGCCACTAGAGGCTGATTATGGAGAGGAGATAGTGATCGTATAATGAAAAAGAAAATGTTAAGAAAGTTAAGAGAAACTTGCAATGAATTAATTAGAGAGGAAGAAACTAATAAGATAATAACTGAAACGATAGAGGAAGTATTAGAAGAAACTAAACCTAAAAAGAAAACAAAAAAAGGTGATAAGTAATGGAAACAATAGCATTACTTTTTTATTTGGTATTTTTATAATTTTAGCTTATACTTTAGGACTTAAAAATGGTCAAAAGTTAAAGAACAATGAAGAAATAAAAATACCAGAAATTAATCCTGTTAAGATAGTTAGAAATGAAATAGAAACTTTTGAACAAAAGAAGAAACAAGATGCCTATGATACTATGATGGCTAATATAGATAACTATGATGGAACAGGACTAGGACAGAAAGATATACCTAGTTAGGAGGTGTCAAGATGGATTTAAATGAATTAAAAGAAACTGATATATGGGAATTATATGAAAAAGGTAGAAACTACAATCGACTAAAGAATCTATATTCGGATACTGATAAGAATTATAGAATGTACAATGGCAATCAGTGGGCTGGATTAAAGATTAGTGGAATAGAGCCTATCCAGTTAAATATAATTAAACCTATAGTTAAATATAAAATATGTGTTATAAACGAGAATGAGTTTATGGCTGTATATAGTGCAGAAAACTTTGAGAATAAAGAGTTTAAAGAAGTGGCAAATAAAACTTGCGAACTTCTTAATAAATTAGCTGCTAAAACATGGGAAAAAAACAATATGGACTATAAGACTAGAGCCATAAGCAAACATTCTGCTATTAATGATGAATGTCCTATTTATGTAGATTATGATGAAGAAACAAATTTGCCAATAGTTGAAATATTGTCAAAAAACGATGTGTATTATGGTAATGAAAATGATTCAGATATACAAAACCAACCACATATTTTAATCAAGCATAGAAAACCAGTTATTAATACCATTGAGATGGCTAGGTTATCAGGAGTGTCGGAGGACAAATTAAAGTATATAGTTGGTGATAATGATACTTTTGAAGAGGCTGGAGAAGATTCTAGAGAAGAAAAAGATGATATGGTGACTATCATCACTAAGCTATATAAAGAAAATGGTACAGTCCATTTTAGTCAAGCAACAAGATATTGTGATATTAGAGAAGACAAGGACACTGGACTAACCCTTTATCCGTTAGAGCATATGCTTTGGGAAGAAAAAGAGGGATATGCTAGGGGAGAAGGCGAGGTTAGATATTTAATACCTAATCAGTTAGAGATTAACAAAACCATAATGAGAAGATTAATATCTGCCAAAACTACTGCTTATCCACAAAAGGTTGTTGATGTATCTAAAGTTCAAAACCCTAATGCAATAGACAAAGTCGGAAGTACTATTAAAGTTAATGGCCAAACTGTAGATGATGTTAAAAAAGCAATTGGAGTTCTTCAACCAGCACAGATGAGTGCAGATGTCGAAAAGGTAATGAATGAGTTAATATCTACTACTAGAGAATTAGCAGGTGCCGGTGATATCGCTACTGGTGATGTTAATCCGGAAAGTGCAAGCGGCAAAGCAATACTTGCAGTTCAAAGAGCATCGCAAATGCCTGTAACCGAACAAACAATATCACTAAAAGCAACTTTAGAAGGATTGGCAAGAATATGGTTAGACATGTGGAAAACATATGCTACAGATGGCTTAGTAATAGACTATGAAGAATCTAATCCGACTACTGGCGAAGTAAGTTCCAGACCAGTTAAGGTACCTTATAGTGTATTGCAAGAACTACAAGCAAATGTAAAGATAGACATTACACCTAAGAGTCCTTACGATAAATATGCACAAGAGTTATCATTGGAAAATATGTTAAAGGCAGGATACTTTACTGCTGAAAAACTAGCAGAACTAGAAGTATATGTAAGTCTACTAGATGATGACAGTTCGATGCCTAAATCTAAGTTAGAAGAAGCAATAAAGAAAATGAAAGAATCTCAGCAAAGAATAGCAGACATTCAGACACAGGCTCAGCAATTAAAAATGCAAGCCAATAATTTTATTGCTAATCAGCAAGATATAACAGGTATAGGGCAATATGGAAATCAATTAATTAATCAAGCAATGGCTACTAGATAGTTATTGCTTTTTATATGGAGGAAATATGACATTTAGTGAAGCATTAGAAAAGTTGAAAGAAGGTAAAAAAGTCGCAAGAAAGAACTGGAATGGAAAAGGAATGTTTGTTGTTAGACAAAAAGGCTATCCAGAAGGTATACCTTGCAATAAACAAACTGCAGAAGCATTTGGATATCAAGAAGGAACTTTATTTAAATGTAGACCATATTTACAAATGAGATGTGCTGATGGCACTCATCAAATGTGGTTGGCTAGTCAATCTGATTTATTAGAAGAAGATTGGTATGTAGTTGAGTAAAAAATAGTCCAAGCATTGTAAGACTTTAAAAGAAGATGGAATAGTGAAGTCAAACACTTAAAAAAATAGGAGGAAAGAAAATGAACGAAGAATATGATGTTCAAACACCTGTTACAGATGTAACTGAAAACACTGAAGCTCAATCAGTAGAAGAAAATGAGGAAGGTATAGAGTTAACTGATACCGCTTCTCAAGAGGAAGAAAAACAAGAAGTTAAAACTTATACTGCAGAAGAAGTAGAAAAGATGGTTAATGATAGATTAAATACTTTACTTCCAAAGAAAATCGAAAGAGAAAAAAGGAAGATGGAAAAGCAATATTCTGATAAATTAGCCAAATATGAAGAAACTGACAGTATATTAAAGGCAGGCCTTGGAACTAAAGACATCTCTGAATCTAATCAAAGAATGAGAGAATTCTATAAAGAACAAGGAATTGATATACCTGCTTATTCAAAACCTAAATATTCTGAAGAAGATGAAAAGATTTTAGGTAAAGCAGAGGCTACTAAAATCATTGATTTAGGATTTGAAGAAATGCAAGAAGAGGCAAATAGACTAGCCACTATTGGTGTTGATAAAATGACACCTAGAGAGAAAGTTGTATTTAACACTCTTGCAGATGAACTAACTCATCAAAAACAAGTTAAAGAGTTAGCAGAATTGGGTGTGAAAGATGATGTGTTAAAAGATGATAATTTTAAATCTTTTGCTAGTCAATTTAATTCAAATACACCTATTAAAACAGTATATGAAATGTATACAAAATTAAATCAACCTGTTAAGCCAACGGTTGAAAAGATAGGAAGTATGAAGTCAATGGCTCAAGATAACGTTAAGGATTATTATACAGAAGATGAAATAAGAAAATTAACTGATGAAGAACTTGACAATCCTAAAATATGGGAAGCAGTTCGTAGATCTATGACTATGACTCAAAAATAATTTCTATCTATATAGAAAGGATGTGTTAAAATGGCTGTAACTAATTTCCAACAAACGATTTGGAGTAAATCAATTTTAAAAGCATTGGATACCATTACATCTCTAAGAAACCATTGTGATTTCAAATATGAAAAGGATAGCAAGAATGCTAAAGAAGTAAAGATTTTAAGTGTTTCTAGACCTACTATAAAGAATTATGTTAAAGGTACAGAAATAGAACTTGAAGGTTTAACTGATTCTAGTCAACTATTGCAACTTAATCAATACAGATACTTTAATTTTGAGGTTGAAGATATTGACAAAGCACAATCAGTTCCTGGTTTAATGGAAGAAGCTTCAAGACAATCTGCTATCGGATTAAAAGAAGAAGGAGATAAATATGTTGCTTCTATTGTAAAAACTGCAACAGAGGCTACATCAGATGCTTTAGCACAAAGTTCATCAGTTATTGCATTAACTGCAAGTAATGCTATGGCTAGTGTTGAAGCAGGATTTACTAAATTATATGAGAATAATGTTCCAGTATCAGAATCATTATATCTTGAAGTATCTCCAAAAGTCTTTACTACTTATAGACAATCTTTAACCGAACTATCTACAAATAATCCTGAAATAATCAAGAAAGGTGCTGTTGGTAAGATTAACAATGCTTTTGTTTGCATTGAAAATCTATTACCTACTGGTAAAAAGGCTGCTGCTTCTACTACTGATGATGTAACTTATAACATCTTAAGAACAGGAAAAGCTATTGCTTTTGCTGAACAAATTGAAAAGGTAGAAGCATATAGACCAGAAAAAGCTTTCCAAGATGCATTAAAAGGATTATATGTATTCGGTGCTAAAATTGTTAACCCTAAAGAAATCTATATAATGAAAACTGAGATGTAAAATAAGAGGAGCAATCCTCTTTTTATTGCCATATGGTGAAGTGGTAACACATTGCACTTTGACTGCAACATTCCCTAGTTCGAATCTAGGTATGGCAACCAATTAGGAGGAAAAATAATGAACAACGAATTATTTACAATAAAACCAAGTTTAAGACAATATTACGGAAGAACTATAACTAAGGAAACTGAGTTCGATGAATATACAGATGATAAAACAGTGCATCAAACTTTAAAAGATCTAATATTAACCACTGAGATTAATAAAGAAAATGAATATGATGGAATAAAGAGTATAGAGTATAGTAAATTAACTCAAATAATACCAGAAGAAACGATTTTAATTTGGAGCGAGACAGATGGTTATATTATTCCTAATGTACCTGTTTATAAACTAAAGGACTTGGAAAAAGAAATTAAAGAAATTAAAGAAATATACAAAGATAATACAGATATTAATCCAAAAGGATAGGTGATAGTATGACATTACTAGAAATGAAGAAAAAAGTATTGAGACTGATTGAAGAAATTAATGATAAAAGTGCCTTATTAACTGATGATCCTGATATAGCAAATAAAATAAATGATGTTATAAATCAGATTCAAAATGAACTTGCCAGAATAAAAAAAATACCTGCTAAAGAAGAATTAGAAGTAACTAAAGGTGATGAGATTGACTTTTCTGAGATAGCAAAGGATTTATTTCAAATTAACATTGTTAGGGGAGTTGAAAATGATATTATAGGTAATACTATTAATTTCTATGGTGATGGTGTTGCTAAGATATATTATTATAAGTATCCTAAACAAATAACTGCTGATACAAAAGATAGTGAGTTTACTTTTGATTTATCAACAGATGTACTTGAAATAATGCCTTATGGTGTGGCTGGTGATTTACTTAAATCTGATATATCAGCTAGTTATGGACAAGTTTATTCAAATAGGTATGAACAAATGTTACAAAGATTAGATCCAAGATTTCATACTGGTAGTATTTATCTAGAAGGAGATGATACTTATGAGTTCTTATAGTAGTTCTGGTGGTGTTCCTAGTGGAGCATTAATTACTAGAAAAGTAGATAACTTTGCAGGTGTTGATTTCAGTAATAGTGATACTAATTTATCTAGAAGTCCTGATAGCTTAAATATGTGGAAAAATTACAAAAATAATAGTGCTGGAATAGAAACAAGACCTGATATGGAATTAGTAGAAGAATACAATAATACCATATTAGGTCTCTTTTTTTATGATATAGGCAATACTACTCATAAAATAGTCCATTCAGGAACTAAACTTTATGATAATGGTACTGAAATATTTAGCGGTATGAATTTAATTAGAAGTCAGGCTTTTATATTTAATAATATATTTTATATAAAAGATGGTTTAAATTATCTTGAATACAATGGAACTGAAATAAAAGAAGTAGAAGGTACTATACCAACTACAACAATAGGAGATCCTACTGGGGAGGGAACAACATATCAAGATGTAAATTTGCTTACTGGACTTAGAAAGAATCTAAGAATAGGTGATGGTGTAACGACAAAGTTTAAACTAGATACCGAAAATATAGATAGCGATTATGTAGTAACTGCTAAAGTAACTATAGGACTAGACACACTTACTTATGTTCAAGGCAAAGACTTAACAGTAAATGTTACAGAAGGAAGTATTACTTTTAATACTGCTCCTGCTAAACCTACTACTGATGGTCAACACAATGTTGAAATATTATTCAGAAAGACTATTCAAGGATATAGAGATAGAATTAACAAGTGTACTATGCTAGCAGTATTTGATAACAGAGTATTTTTTAGTGGAAATCAAGATTATCCTAATGCTATTTTCCATAGTTCATTGGAAGACCCTAGATATATTAGTGATTTAGATTATTACAACGAGGGAATGGATTTAGCAAAGGTAAAGGCACTGATACCTAGTAATAATGCTCTATGGGTGTTAAAAGAGCCATCACAAGCAAATACTACAGTCTTTTATCATAATCCAGTTGTTGATAGCACATATGGAAAAATATATCCATCAGCACATTCAAGCATAACAACAGGTTGTGTTTCTACTGGAATTAACTTTAATGATGATATAGTTTTCTTTTCTGATAGAGGTATGGAAGCAATTAGTGGAAATATTACTTCAGAGCAATTACTAGCACATAGATCTAGTATGGTTGATGGTAAATTACTAAAAGAATCAAATTATAAAAATATGATGTTAGAAGAGTGGGAGGGTTATCTTTTAGTAATTATAGATAACAAAATTTATTTAGCAGATAGTAGACAAAAATATCAAAATATAAATGTTGAATATGAATGGTATTATTGGGAGTTGTCTTGCAATATTACTTGCACTTCAGTTAAAAATGGAGTGCTTTATTTATGTGGTAACAATAAGATTTATAAGTTAACCAAAACTAATGGCGAAATAAGTTCTTATTGGACTACTAAGCATGATGATTTCAAATATCCAGAATATCAAAAAACAACTAATAAAAGAGGCGGTACTGCTGAAGTAAAAGGTGAAAGTATAAAGATAGAGGTCAAAACAGATAATAACGACTTTGAAGAGGTTAATACTTATGACAATGTTAAGGGATACATAGTTTATAGAATTAAAAAGAAGAAATGGAAACGATTACAAATGAAATTCAGTTCTACTAAACCATTTGGTTTAAATAATTATACATTAGAGTCATTTGTAGGTGGATATGTAAAGAGGTGATAAAATATGGCAATTTATGATGTTAATTACGATGACAAAAGGTTCAAAAATGTCGAAAATGAAAAACAAAGTGAATTAAATAAATATAATGAAACTTATGATAATTTAATAAATGAAAGAAATAACTTTACTAAAGAACAACAGGATATGGTTGATAGATGGGAGAACACTCAAAAAGATGTAGCAAATAAAAATCTTGAATATCAGAAAGATTTAATCGAACAACAAAGAAAAAAATCTGAACAAGCATATCAAAATGAGGCTAAAGCATCTTATATTGATTACCAAAAAGAAGTTGATAAATATGGTGTTAGTAGAGAAAATGTTGTAAACAACGGACTATCTAATAGTGGTTATGCTGAAAGTTCAAAAGTTGATATGTATAATACTTATCAAAATAGACTTGGTACTGCTAGAAAGAGTATGCAAGATGCTGGAATAGAGTTTGATAATGCAATTAGACAAGCACAATTATCTAATGATGAAACACTAGCCCAAAATGCTTTAAAAGCATTACAAGATAAATTAAATATTGCATTAGAAGGATTTAATTATAAAACAGAGCAGGAAAATAACAGATTGAATTGGAATAATACAATTAATAATAATTATTACAATAGATATAAAGATGTTGAAAGTCAAATTAATTATGAAAATGAAACTGCTGAGAAAATTAGACAATACAATGAGAATATGGCTTTTCAAAAGGAACAACAAAGATTAGAACAACAAAGATGGGAACAACAAATGGCATACCAAAGAGAACAAGATGCTATTGCTAATGCCCAAAAATGGGCTAGTATAAATGCTAGTTACAGCAGTGGTGGAAGTTCTTTGTCAGATGGTGGAAGCCTTAATGATGGTGGCAATAGTAGTTCTTCTAGTAGTTCGTCATCAAATAATAATTTAATAAAGAGTAAATATAATAGTTGTCCAGCATTATCTAGCAAAAAAGCTAATAACTGGTCTAATTCTAATATATTTACTTCTAATACTATAAAAAATGGTATTTCTGAATCTGAATTAGAAAGAAAAATATCTGCAGGTTTAAAAAATAAATCTATTACTAAAAAAGATGCAGATAAAATATTAACTTGGTTTGGCCTATAAGGTGGTGATTATATGAGTAGTATTCGAGAGAGATTACTTGGAAAATCAAAAAGCAATTCTAGTATAAGAGATAGACTAGAATTGAATAGTTCATATTATAAACAAGAATATGATGATCAGTTATCAAAAAGAAATAATATTCAAAAAGATATACAAAAAAACACTTATGAAAAGGGAGTTCAAACTACAGTAACTCCTTTTTCAACACAAAGAAATATTTTACCTATTCAAGAACAGACTGAAATTACTAAAAACAAAAGATTTGAAGTAACTGCTGGTCAAGATAAATTGGGGCAAAATAAAAGCATAGAAAATAAGTATCAAGAAATAAAAAAAACAAATGAATATAAAAATCAGATGAAACAATTAGAAGAGCAATCAAATGAAGTCGGTTATGCTAAATATAATTACGATAAACAAAGAATTGCAGAAGATGATATTGGCTGGTATGATAAATCTATAGGAAGATTTACAGGCGGTATAGGAAGTCTTTTTGATTATAATGGTGGATTAATAAAAAATGAAAATGGTGACTTAGAATATTTACCTACATTTAATCAAATGAAACACCAAAAGGTTAAAGAAAATTATAAAACTGGTATAGGTAGATTTGCCGGTGATGTTTTATATGAAAGTGGTAAAATAGCAGGATCAACATTAATTAATCAAGCTTTACCTGGTGTTGGTTCTACTATGTATTTTGGAAAAATGTTTGTGGACAGTACCAATCAAGCAGTTTCAGATGGTTATGATACTAGTAGTGCTACAATGTATGGTTTGGTTAATGTTGGACTTGAATATGGTGTTGGTAAGATACTCGGTAGTGCAACTAAAGGCTTAACCGGAGGAAAAAATGGTGATTATGAAGAATTATTAAAGAAAACATTTACTAATATAACAAAGAAGCCTAAAATTGCAAATATTTTAGCAAATGCAGGCAGTGAGGCTACTGAAGAATTTGTTCAAGAATATTTAGATAATATTAGCAAATTGCTTATTTTAGATAAAAATACCAATATTAAAGATTATGCTTCTGTTTTCTTAGATGGTGATGTACTTTCTGATGCTTTATATTCTGCTGCTATAGGTGGTGTTACAGGTGGAATTATAGGTACTGCTACTGGCAAAGACACAAATGTAGAGAATAAAGATGTAAATCTATATAAGACATTTAAAGAAGAGTTAGAAGAAACAAAGAAAAATACTACAAACAAAGAAACCATTAATAAAATAGACACAATTATTTCTAATATTAATAGTAATATTAATAATAATTCAAATGTTAATGCTAATGTAGATACGATAACTTCACAAATTAGTGAATATGAAACATTAAAAGAACAAAATAAATTGACTAATGAACAAGAAATAGAATTGAACGAACTTAAGAATCAATTAAGTGCTATTCAAAATCAAAATACTGACACAAGTACTTCCATAAAAGAAGAGGCAAACTTACCAACAGTACAAGATATAGTTAATCAAGAAAAATCAAGTCAAAGTGGTATTAATTTGCCAGTATATAATCAACAAAGTAATATTAATAACTCTGATAGGGCTATTTTGCCAACTGTGAACGATTTTAATAGTTCTAATATGAATATGCCTATTAGTGATATAAAGGTTGATATGGCTAAAATAAGCCCTGAAATATTAAATGATATTAAAGGATTTAAATTAGGAGATCCTAGTATTGAAAGTTATAAAGGTAGTTACATTAAAACAATGTTAAATGAAGTTGGTATAAAAGTGCCTACTGCTATGAATTATGTAAGTGAAGTAAGACCAGACATGAGTTTTACTACAACTAAAGATTTAACTAGACAACAATATGCTTCAATTGGAAATGCTCTTCAAAAACTAAGAAGTGTAGATGTGACTGGTGTTAATAATGCTAATTATAGTATTCCAATAGGCAATTATCAATATGTTAAAAGCTCTAATGCAAATATAAATGAATTAAGAAGGACTGCAAGTATGTATTTAAACAATACTGCTAGATCGAACAATACTATTAAGTTGCTAGAGAATATAATAAAAGATAGAAATTATATAATAAGATTCAATCCTAATATAACTAATGAACAAGGTGTACCTGTTAATGGATTAATTACAAAAGAAAATGGTAAAACTATAATTGAATTAAATCCTAATGCTGATAATTATGTTGAATTTTTGGTTGTTCATGAAATAACTCATGACATAGCAACAAAAGCAATGAAGGAATTAATACTTGATTATGCTAAACAAGATCCTGAGTTTGAAAAATCATTAGAATCACTAAAAGAAAGATATAAAACTAATGATGTATCAGACGAAATTGTAGCAGATGTATGCGGAGAACTATTCGGTAATAGAGAGTTTATTCAGTCGGTAGTAGAAAAGAAGCCTAATATATTTAAGAAAATACTAAATAATATTAGAAAATTAGCAGAAAAAATTAAGGGCACTGGTGCTAATGAGTATGTAAGTTTTGTTGAAAAGTTAAAAACTATGTGGGAAGGTGCTTATTATAGTAATAAGAGTAACCTTAAGAAAACTGAATATATGATGACAGGAATAAAAGGTGCTAGAAATGCTATAAAAAATGATAGTTATAATCAATTTTTAAATGACAATTATAATAAAGCATTAATATATAAGAAAAATAATATTGAAAATGAGCAAATTCGTAGAAGGACTGGATGGTTTCAAGACAGCAAAGGTGATTGGAAATTTGAGCTTAGTGATGACGAGGCCAAAATTATTAAGAAATTAGAAAAAAATAATACATATCAATTGAAGGAAATATTAGAACATAATGATTTATATGAAATGTATCCTAATTTAAAAAATAATAAAGTTAAATTTACTGATTTTGGCATAAGAACTGATGAAAATGGAAAAAAATACATAAAAAAAGGTAGAATTAATAATATAACAAATACTATATCATTGAATAATGAATTAATATCTAAGGGAAATGATGCAGTATTAGATACATTAATACACGAGATTCAACATAGAATACAAAAAATTGAAAAGTTTACACAAGGAACTACTTCTGCTATTGGATTTGAAAATTATCAAAATAACTTTGGTGAAAAAGAAGCAAGAGATACATCAAATAGAAGAAAAATGAACTACGAAACTAGACTCAAAACACCACCTATATCTTCATTAACTGATAATATAATTGACAAAAACAAAAACAAATGGTATTCTTTAAATGAGGTTGAACAAGATGCTCAAGAAAATAATACAATTTCTTCGCAAAATGTATCTGAAAATATTTATAGCAGAGGAAAATTGGGAAGAAATACCAAAGGACAAGAACTAGAAAATAGTTCTTTTTATTTGGAAAAGTATAAACAAAAACAATTAGATATTATAAAAAGCAATAATCCAGTAAATGATGATTATCATACTTGGATAAGAAATGTAGAAGATATAAAAACATTAGAAGAAACAATTAATGATAGTGATTGGTCAAATTATGATGAATATAATCCTGATTTATCAAGACAAGATATAGAAAATGCTATTGATAGTGGAAAAATTATGGTGTATTCTTCATATCCTATAAAGCAGGGCGTTTTTGTATCTCCATCTAAAATGGAAGCAGAAAGTTATTCTAGTAATGGCAAAGTTTATTCGAAAGAAGTAAATATCAATGATGTTGCTTGGATAGATCCTACACAAGGACAATATGCAAAAGTTTATGACATCTTGCCTACTAAATATTCTCAAAGCACTAAAGAGTGGAATGATTATCTAAAAGAAAACTTTCCATCATCGGGAACAAAAACTAAAATGTCTGATATTAAGTTACCTGTTAGTGAAGATATAGAAAGTAGTTCTAAAAAAAGCAAGATTTTAAATCCAAATGAAATATCAAAATTAACTGATGAAGATGCTAACACTACACCAATATTACTTAAAAGAGGAAGTGTAAATAAAGTTAATGATGGCAATAGCCATTTTGCTAAAAACATTAAAGATAAAGTTAATATGCTAAATGTAGAGCAAAAGGCTGAAATACTTTCAAAAGAAGATGTTAGATATTATGACAAAGTAACTAATAAAGAAAGTTTGGAAAAGGCTTTCAAAAAAATAAATGATGGTGGCAGTTCAGAAACATTAAGATGGGTAAAACAAGATAGTAAGAATGCAAATGCTACAGATGTAGCAGAAGGTTGGATTTTACTAAAACAATATGCTGATAATGGTGATTATGATAGTATGGTAGAAGTTGCTAAAAAAATGAGAGAAATCGGAACAATTGCTGGTCAAACAGTACAGGCATTTAATATTATGGAAAGAATGACACCTGAAGGTATGGTAAAATATGCTCAATCTGAATTATCTGAAGCTTATGACAAAATGGTTAAGAATAAATCTAAAGAATGGATAGATAAATATAGAAAAGACTTTGACTTAAAGCCTGATGAGGTAAAGTTTATCATGGATACAATGCAAGAAGTACAAAATATGGAAGATGGCTATGATAAAAGAGTTAAACTTGCAGAAATACAAAAATTAATGACCGATAAACTACCACCTGAAAAAGGTGCAAAAATTAGATCTTGGATGAGAATATCTATGTTGTTTAATCCTAAGACTCAAGTAAGAAATGTTGCTGGTAATGCTTTAATAATGCCAGTTAATTCTTTTGGCGATTTATTCTCTAGTTATGCTGATAGGTTAATCGCTAAGAAAACTGGTGTAAGAACAACCGGCACTACTAATGTAAAAGCAATGCTTAAAGGTATTAAAAAAGGAGCCTATGAGGCTACTAACGACTATAAAAAAGGAATTAACACTAAAGATATGGAAGGTAATAGATTCGAAATATCAGATGGTAAATCATTTAGTGAAAAGAATTTAATGGGAAGGACTCTAAATAGAACAGAGTCTTTATTAAATTATGTTATGGATGTTGGTGATAGAGTATTCAGTGAGGCGGCTTTTGAAAATTCATTACAAAACCAATTAGTATTAAACAATACTATCGAAATCACACAAGAAATGATAGATATAGCACATCAAGAGGCTTTATCTAGAACTTGGAATGATAATAATAACTATACCAGATTTGTTTTGGGTGTAAGAAAAGGACTAAATAAATTAAATGTTAATGGTTATGGTCTTGGTGATATATTGATACCATTTGCCAAAACACCAGCTAATTTAACAAAGGCAATTGTTGATTATTCACCTGCCGGTTTGGTTAGTGCCATAAATAAAGGTATTAATTTAAAGAGGTCGCTTGCAAATGGACAATACACTGCCACTATGCAACATGAATTTGTTCAAAGTTTAGGTAAAGCTACTGCTGGTACTATGTTATATATACTTGGTATTGCACTTGCGAAGGCTGGAATAACAAGCGGTGATAGCGATGATGATAAAGACACTGCCAATTTCTTAAAAAATACTTTAGGAATTAATTCTTATTCAATTAAAATTGGTGGTAAATCATTTACTTATGATTGGGCTCAACCTTTGGCTGCTCCACTATCAATAACTGCTAATGTAGTTAATTCTAAAAGTGGTGACTCTAAAGCATTATTAGAAGGTATAGTTGGCTCTTTAGATAGTGCTGGAAGCATTTTGCTAGAACAATCATTTTTACAAAGTATAAATGATGTTCTTAATGATAATGATGGTGTTGTATCCGGAATTATTAATGAAATATTAGAATTACCTGCTAGAGCAGTTCCTACTTTTTCTAAGCAAATAGCAGATTTAGTAGATGGTACTCAAAGAACTTCATTTGAATATGGAAAGCCAATTCAAAGTGCGGTAAATAGCATAAAGGCAAAAATACCTTTTGTAAGTAAAACTTTAAATCCTGCAGTAGATACTATGGGCAGAGAAATACAAAAATATGGTGGAAAGAATAATATCTTTAATGTATTTTTAAATCCTGCCAATGTTGGCACAGAAAATATAAGTGAATCTGCTGAGGAAATATATAGGCTGTACAAAGAAACTGGAGAGACAGATGTTATGCCTAGAGTAGCCCCTTACTATATAAACCAAAAAGGCGAAAAGATTATGATGACAGGTAAAGATAGAGTTGAATATCAAAAAATATCTGGTGAAATAATAGAAGATAATATCAAAAAACTAATTAATAATGCATCTTATTCAAGTATGTCCGATTCGGATAAGGCAAATGTTGTTAAAGATATAGTTAATTATTCTTATAACATCGCCAAAAAGGATGTATTAGGATTAGAACTTTCTAATACATATCAAAAAGCATATGAATATTCTGAAATAGGAGATATAGGAGATTATTATACATTTAAAGAAAGTATTGATAATACTGATAAAGATACCAAAAAGGCTAGTATAACTAAATTCTTGATAGATAGTGATTTGACTAATGAACAATTAGCATATTTATATGGTAATTATTATTCAAGTGATAAAGTTTTAAATGCTTTGGTACAATCAAACATACCAATTAAAGAATACATAAAATTTAATTCTGAAACATTTGAGAGTGATTATTATACAAATGGCAAGACTGTACCTAATTCTAGAAAAAATAAAGTGATTAAGTATATTAATAGTTTAAATCTTAGTATTCCTCAAAAAGCAATGCTTATTAAAATGGAATATAGTAGTTTTAAGCAATACGACAACCAAATAGTTAAATATGTTAATAATATTGATTGTTCTTCCTATGATAAAAAAGTAATACTAAAGACTATCGGATTTACTAGTTATGATAAGGATATAATTAATACTATCAACTCTAAAAACATATCTGTTGAAGAGAAGACCAAAGAGTTAGAAGAACTAGGATTCAAAGTAAGAAATGGTAGGGTGTATACAAAATGATAAATAAAAGAGATATAAATAAGTTACGAACACCAGAAGACTTAGAAAGAAAGTATAACCTCAATGATATTTTGACATTAAAAGAAAACTATGAATTACAAAAAAACGGACTTAATAAAGTAGAAAATGAGTTAAATAGCTTTGTGATTGCAACAGGTAAGAACTTAAAAGAACTTCAAGACCAGGTAGATGGAAACATTACTACCTGGTTTTATTCTGGAGTTCCTACTGATGGTAATGAACCTGCTAAAGATTGGACTACTGATAATGAAAAAAATAATCACTTAGGAGACCTTTATTATGATAAAGATACTGGTTATGCCTATAGATACTCACTTGATAATGATGTTTATAGTTGGATAAAAATTACCGACAATGATGTTACTCAAGCCCTTGCAATAGCAAATAGTGCTAAAGATACCGCTGATAGTAAGAGAAGAGTTTTTGTGGTTGAGCCAACAACACCTTATGATTGCGGAGATTTATGGATTAAAGATGAAGAATTATATAGATGCCAAACCACTAAATCAAAGGATGAAACATTTGAAGAAAATGATTGGATAATTGCTACTAAATATACTGATGATACTAAAGCAAATCAGGTGGGAGAAAATCTTACTATATTAAGCGGAACTGTTACCGAAATAAAAAATGATGTTGATAAGTTAGATACTACTATGACAAATACAACTTCACTTGTTGATGAACAAGGTAGAAGCATAGGTATTTTGCAAGAACAACAATCAGAGGTTACTCAAACAGTAAACAATTTTGATATATCTATGAAAAATGTACAAAAAACATTAGATACTCAAAATGGTTCTATTCAAACACTTGAAGGCAAGATTACTGATATGAATTTTAGTTTTAGCACTAAAGGTTTATCTGTAGGTACATCTAGTGATGCAAACAATTCATTGCTTGATAACCGGGGTATAAAAGTATATAATTACGAAAAATTAAATGCAATCTTCAACAATAAAGGCTCTGGTATAGAAAAACTTATTGTTACTGGCACTGCTCAAATAGGATATTTGAAATTCATTAAATCTACTAAAAACGGTGAAAAGGGGACGAAAATATTCCACTTGAAAGAATTAATTGAAGATTTGAAAGATTTGGAGGTGTAACATATGGCAACATTAACAACAAGTTTTCAATGTTTAGGTGAAGCCTATATAGGTACATCCGGCGGCAGTTTATATGTAAGAATATATGCAAGGTACACAGAACAAGATATAGCAAATAATAGAACTTATGTAGTTTATGAAGCCAGAAGCTATTATAATAAAGCTAGTTATATATTAGACCAACAAGGTAGTATTGGTGTAAGCGGAACTGGTGCTGATTATCAAAGCGCCGGATGTACTAGACCAACTGGTGTAGGAGAAAGCGTATCTGTTTCTACTGAAGGTTGGGTATATCACAACAATGATGGAACAAAGAGTATTAGTTGTGCTGCTTCAATTAGTTTTCCAAACTGGGGTTGGAGCAATACAGCATATGGTAGCGCGGACTTACCTAGGATACCAAGAGCCAGCGGTGTCGCTTGCAGTAGCCCTTATATTGGTGATAATGCCATCATCAGTATTGACAAAAAAGCATCATCATTTACTAATACATTGACTTATAAAATAGGTACTTTAACTGGCACTATTGCTACAAAGACAAGCGAAACGACAGTACAATTTCAAACAAGTGAAATAGAAGACCAAATATATGCTTTAATACCTAATGTTAAAGAAATAAAGGGAACTATTTATTGTACAACATATAATGGAAGCACACAAATAGGTGATACACAATTCACAAGTTTTAACTTGTATGCTAAAGAAAGTGTGTGTAAGCCTGATGTAACCGCTACTATAGTTGATACTAATACAAGTGTTACAAATATAACTGGTAGTAATACTAAGTTTATTAAGTATATATCTAAACCAAAAGTGACTATAAATGCTACTGCTAAAAAGAGTTCAACTATCAAAAGTTATTCTATTAATTTGAATGATGGTCAAACTTCAAACTTACAAGAGAATACTTTTGATAGCATTGGCTCGAACAAAGTAACTGTATCTGCTACTGATAGTAGAGGATATTCTAGTTCTTCAGATGTTGAGTTAGATATGATTGATTATATCAAATTACACATAAATACTATATCAATAACAAGACCAGAGGGTACTTCAAATGAGGCCATTCTAAATTGTAATGGCGCTTATTATAATGGCTCATTTACTGATACTACTGCTAATACTCTTAGTGGTAGTTTTAAATATAGGAAATCAGGTGAAACTGATTGGATTGATGGTGGAAGTATAACTCCTACTATTACTGATAATACATTCAAAATAACCAATCTATCACTGGGATCTTCTTTTAATTATGAGGAAGAATATCAATTTGAAATAGCATTTGAAGATAAGTTCGTTATTGCTAAAGAAATTGTATCTTTGGAAAAAGGTAGAGAAACTATTTTTGTTGGTGATAACAAAGTTTATGTATATGGCAGTGCTTATTTAAATGATTATCCAGTGCTTTTCTTCACAGCAGAGGAAACATGGGATGAATAAAAGAAAGGATTTGATAAAATGAAAAAAGTAAACCATAGGTTAATGAGGGGGGGGGGCGTTTACTAACAAAAACGATAATCTCTCTAAATATGATTGGAGGGAGTATTATTTAGTACCTACTCCAATGGGAGCAAGTTATGGCTTGTAAAGGTGGAACACTAAAAAGTGGTACTGACAACTACTATCCAAATGCTTATTATAAAGTTGGAGATTTGTTTCTAACTACAAGAAATGAAAATCCATCTATAAGGTTTGGCGGTACTTGGGAATTGTTTGGGAAAGGCAAAACTTTGGTGTGTGTAGATGAAAATGATAATGACTTTAAAACTGTTAAGCAAACAGGTGGAGAAAAAACACATTCATTGGATATTAGTGAATTGCCAGAACACGATCATGATATTTATTATCCGAATGCAAGTGGCGCTTATGGAAATTATCCTATTGCTAGTGTTCAACCATCAACAACAAATAAAACTTGGGCTGCGGTGATGTGCAGTACCGCCATCACTGGTGGAAATAAGTCACACAACAACATACAGCCATACATAACTTGTTACATATGGATTAGGACTGTATAAATGATACGAAATCTAATGAAAGTATTAAGTAATTTATTTGGAAATAATACGAAGATTAATGCTAATTCTATAGCGGTAAAAAAAGTAGATAATTCTGCTGATACTCTTGATAATTGTGTAATAGTGGATAGCGGAAGTAATTCAAATGGCAGTTGGATAAAATGGGCTGATGGAACGATGGTTGTATTGCAAGAATATTTTGATACAAAAACTATTTATGTTACAATGGGCAGCCTAAAAAGAGTAGGTTTAAAGGCACCTCCTGATTTTCCACAAGAATTTAAAGAACCACCAATTGTGCAAATAACTTTACAACATGCTTGGCTAGCATGGTTGATGGGTATTGAAGGCAATGCAACTACAACAAATGCTACTGGTAAAGAATTAATTCCGATAGCAAGTGTGGAACAAACAACACTTACTGATGTCAAAATACATATTTTAGCTATAGGAAAATGGCAATAGAGAGATTAAATATGTTAGTAAATAAAATTATGCAAGTATTAAGTAATTTATTTGGATTAAATAAAAAGATAAATGCTAGTGATGTAGCAATAAAAGATAATAATGGTAAAGCAGAAACATTGAGCAATTATTTAAGTTTTGGCTTTGCTAGTATGCATACTAACTTTGCATATAAAATATTTGATAGTGAAACTATAGTTACAGGTTGGGAAGAGCCAATTAGTTATGGAGACATTGTAGCAGATATAAGTAATAATAGAATTGTTATAAAAAACACTAAGTTATTAGAAATAAGTGGCTATACTGCCGGTGCTTTAAATGGACTTATAGAGTATTCATTAAAAGAAAGTGACAGCAACAGAAGCTTGATTAGCTCCGAAGGAAGAGTTTTATTTCAGGGCTTTGGTGTAGGTAATAATTATTGGTCTCTTCCATTGAAAACTTGTATAGTAGAATTAGAACCTAACAAAAAATATTACTTTCAATTGATAGTTAACGGTTATAGAAACCAATCTTTTGAAATGAATAATGGCTTTGGCAAATATGCAACAAGCATACAAGCAAAAAAATTAAAATAAAGGCGGCGATAACATGAAACTAAAAGGAAACGAAAGAGGTTGAGTGATGGAGAGTATAACTTTAGGCCAAATAGCGAAAACTTTGGCATTTATAGTAGCCTTAATTGGCTCTATTGTATATTTAAAAAAGACAATAGTAAACGCATTGAACAAGCTGTTGGAGCCAATAAGAAAAGAAATAAAAGAAAACAATTTATCAAACATAAAAACGAATTTGATAAATTTTATGGAATTAGCAGATAAAAGAGCGCTTTCATTAGAACAAAAATTAATCTGCTATGAACTATATGACGATTATTGTCAACATGGTGGTAATAGCTATGTTCATGATCATTGGGAAAAATTAAAGAAAGAAGGTAAAATATAATGGATATTACAACAATTATGACTTTAGTAACAATTTTGGTTACTTATGTGTGTGGTTTAATTGCTAAAAAGCATCCTAAATTTAACAATAAATTAATACCAGTGCAAAACTTATTAATAGGTATAATAGTAGCAATTATCAATTACATAATGACCAAAGATTTTAATGCTTCGATTATGGTAGCAGGTTTGCTTACTGGTGGAGCATATGATCTTGGAAAAAATATAAATGATTTGTTAAAGAAAGAAGGTAATTAGTATGGAAGAAATTAAAATTACAGAAGAAATGGAATTAGAGTTAAGCAATGGTAAGGGGGATGAAGTAGATGAAAGATAGTTATGAATTTGAAGTTATATGCAAAAATATTGTTATTGACTATTTTAACAATAAAGCAGAAATAACTGATAATAAAAAGATTGGTATCAAAGATGTATATGTTGTTTGGATGTGTAAAACTTTGAAAAACTCAAAGGCTTTATTAAGCACTAACATTACTGATGGTATGTATTATGAATTAACTTATAATGGTGAAAAAGATGAAATTTATCTTGACGCATATAAAAAATGGGAAAATAAATTAATAAAAAGAGAAGAGTTTAAAAAAGAGGTGATTATTAATGAGTAAATCTAATTTAACACAAATAGTAGTACCTGCAGATGAGGGAAATTATACTAAAGGTAGAAGTGGTAGAAGTATTGAAGCAATTACTATTCATCACATGGCTGGAAGATTAACTGCAAAACAATGTGGTAGAATATTTCAAGCAAAAGGCAGATATGGTAGTTCTCACTATGGTGTTGGTTATGATGGAAGTATTGCTAATTATGTTGATGAAGAGGATACTGCTTGGACTAATAGTAATTGGGATAGCAATTGTAAGTCAGTAACTATTGAAACATCAGATAATGATAATTCATGGTATGTTAACGACATTACTTTAAATGCACTTATTAAATTAGCAGCAAATATTGCTAAGAGAAGAAATTTAGGAAAATTAGTACCAGGAAAGAACTTAACTTGGCATAGTATGTTTACTAATACTACTTGCCCTGGAGATTATCTAAGAAGCAAAATGCAATATATTGCTGATGAGGCTAACAAAATTAATAATGAAAATACATCAAATGAAGTTAATGTTTATTATAGAGTTAAAACTCAGAAACATGGTTGGTTAAAAGAAGTTAAAAATCTAGAAGATTATGCTGGTTGGGAGAATAGCCCTATAATTGGACTTGCTATTAGAGTAGATGAAGGAAGTATTAAGTATAGAGTGCATATAAAAGAAATTAAAGATAGCAATGGAAATGTAATAGTTAAAGGAAGATGGCTTCCTTATGTTACTGATTATAACATAAAAGATAAGATAAATGGCTATGCTGGTAATGGCAATATAATCGATTGTGTAGAAGTTTACTATTATACCCCTAATAATATTAGACCATACAAAAAATCAAAATATAAAATTAACAATTATCCTTATCAATATGATAATGAAAAAACCAAAGGGCAAGATGGTTATGCTGGTGTGATGGGAGTAACTGCTACTAAGTTTCAAATAGTTATAGAATAGAAGTGGACTTTAAGAGTCCACTCTTTTTTTATGCTATAATTTGCTTTTTTCTTTGATTAGTGCTATAATATCCAGTCAAACGAGGGGATAATATGGTTGAAAAAAGAATAAGTAATAAAGATATTATTTATAGATTAACAAGAAGAAAAGATAATATTTTAATTATTAAATATAATTTAAAAAATAAAAGGGCATGGTTTCAGACTAATAGTATGCCAAAAAGAAAAGCTATAGATATTAACAGAGTAGTTAACCTATAGTTTTTTTTATTTACTTTATAATTAATTTATGTTAGGCTAAACAATTAAAAGAAAGAAGGTGAAAAAATGGATAAAAAAATTATAAGAGGCCCATTACCATTTGTGGGTTTTCCAGAAACAAAAGAAGGAGAGATTCCTGATGGTTGGACAAAAATAGAAACAAAAAAGTAGTGGTAACTACTTTTTTATTCTAAATAATTTCTCTTAAACACCTTAATAAATTCTTCTCTAGAACCGATATTTTTTTCCCAGTATAATTGCCCTTGTTTGTGCCAATAATCATTAAATATGGCATTATTTTGATTGCTAGAATGGCATTCTCTGCATAATGGCAAGATGAAATTAAATTTAATAGAATTAATCCTGTTGCGGCCTCCGAAAACTTCGTGAAGGTCGTTTTTCTTTTTACCACATAAATAGCAATAATCTAAATCATCAGTAAATACAGATTTTCTATTTTTCTCTAATTTTGCCAATTTCTTTGATTTATTGTGCATTTTTATCTTTTTTTGTTGTTCTTTCGCCAATGTTTGTGAATATTTTCTCATTTGATTGTTATTTGATTTTTGTTGTCCACTTGTAGCCGGACTTTTTTTGCCAAAAGTGGACTTTTTTCGTTTTATCTCTGCAGAACACTGTGTTTTTCTGCAAAGGTCTGCAGAGATTTTCTTATATTCTTTATTATTACATTCTCTACAAGTAGAGAGTTGTATTTCTTTGTTTATTAATTTACAATATGGTTTATTATTTCTTTTCTTTAGGTTTATACAATAGTTATTCATGACTTCATCCTTTCTAAAGTCTCTATTGATGTACGAACCTCCATATTGTGTTACGAGATATTTTGCCATACGTAAATCTTTCTTTTTGATGTTAACGGGATATTCTAATGATTTTACATATTTCCACATTATTTTTGCACCTCCCATGGCCATGGTGAGTTATCCCATAACCAAGTATTTGTTTGAATAGGACTACTAAGAGTTAATGGTCCATATTTATTTTCATATTGTGTTATTAATTCTTTTTCTTTTTTTAAATAACTATTATATGTATTTAAGGCATTTATGTCATTTGGATATAGGTCTAAGTATAATCCTAATTCAATAGTGGCAAATCTATTTTCATCTATTTGAAGTATTAAATCTTCTCTTTCATTTGAGGCTTTTAACTCTTGTGGTTTATAATTTTTGTATTCATCATATAGATTATTAAATAAATTACCTCTCTTGAATCCTATTTGTGAGTCTGTGATACTACTATTGGTGTTTGTATTTGGTATTGTATAATTATTAGGGAACATATTTTGATAGTTCATATCAGTTATCATGGTATTTGGGTTTGTCATAAAGTTCATATCGTTGTAGTTATTTAAATAATTATAATAATCGTTTAAATTATTCATATTTTTTTCCTCCTAAAATAGGTTATGTATTTAGGTATATTGTGTATAGGGTAATACCTATATTGACAAAGATTTAATTTTTAAATATAATTTATATGAAAGAAGTGTTTGTATGTTTGATAAAATGAATGAACCATTAGTAATTAAAAATAATGATTTTAAAAGATGTATTATTTTTATTAGTTATCCAATAATTGATTATAGAGAAGAAATTTTAAAAATACTTGAGAGAATAGCATTTAATAGAAGTAATAAGTATAATACTGATCAAAAAATAGCGGTAGTTAATATTAATAATTATTGTTTATCTTATGATAGTAAAATTGCCTTTATTGGTAATAGTCCTTTTTTGGAGTTTTCTCTTAGTTATCCTTCTTATGAATGTTTGGGAGAGGATGTACTAGAAGATAATTTGAATTTTATTAAGGAAATTATATATAATCCTTATTTGGAAGATGGAGTGTTTCCTAAGAATAAGGTAGAAGATGCTATAACCTTTTATAAGAATAATGTTGATAGAATTAGTACTGATTTTTTTAGTTATTATGATTATAAAAATGATTTATTGATAGATGAAAATGATTATTTGATATCTAAAGTTTTTAAAAATCCTTCGTTATTAGATAATGTTACTCCTAAGGGATTATACGATACTTATAATAAAATTATTAGTGGTTCTCCTTTGGTATATTTAATTGGTAATGTTGATGTTGATAAATCTAAAGAACTTATTAAGAAGATTCTTCTTAATAATAAGATAAGTAAAGTTAGATTTAAGATGGATTATTATGTTTATGCTAAGTGTATACCTGATAAAGTAGATGTTATTACTGAAGATAGTTCTTTTTCAACAGTAGGTGTTTATTGTAATTATAAGGTTAGAAATATTAACTCTGTTAGAGATACTGTTTTACTTAGTGTTGTTAAAAACCTTTTATATTCTAATGTATCTAATATTTTGTTTGATAGTTTGAGAAAGGATAATGATTTGGTATATAGATGTTATGCTAGATATACGAAGTTTGGTACACTAACTTTGGCTTCTTTTACTGATAAGGGTAATTTTAAAATGATATTTGATATTTATAATGATGTTATGAAAGTAATAGAAGATATTAATTATATTGAAGATAAACTTCCTTTAATAATAGAAAATGCAAGAATTGATAATGAACTTAGTAAAGAGAATTTAGGTGATATTTTATATGAACATATAGATAAACATTTAGAGTATGTTAAGGATAAGTATTATGATATATTAAAGACTATTACTAAAGAAGAAGTTAGTGATTTTATTAAGAATAGACTTGTTATGGTATCTAAGTATGTAGGTGGTGATAAATAATGGATGAAGCTAAGTTTATTACTTTAGATAATTGTCTTACTATTCTTATATATACTGATAGGAGTAAGAGTACTAATCATATGGAATTATTTACTTTTTATGGTGGTAATTATAGTTCTTATATAGATTATAATGGTAAAAAGAGAAATATTAAAGAGGGTAGTGCTCATTTACTTGAACATTATGTTTGTGAGAATACTGTTTCTGGTGATTTATTAGATAACTTGAGAAAATATAATGTACTTAGTTGTAATGCTGGTACTAGTGCTTTTAATACTTCTTATTTTTTTAATACGGTATGTAATTTTTATGAGTGTTTAGATACTTTTTTAGATGGTATATATAATGTTTCTTTTACTAATGAGAAGTTAAATAAAACTAAATATGCTGTATTAAATGAAATTAGAGATAGTCAAAATAATGAGGGAAGAAGAATAGCGGATATTAGAGATAGAACTTTATTTAGTAATTGTATGGATAATTTGGGTAGTGAAGATAGTATTAATAGTATTACTGTTAATGATCTTAAAGATATTTATGATAGTATATATGTTCCTTGTAATCAGTTTTTAGTAGTAGCGGGTAATTTTGATTATGATATAGTTCTTGATAAAATTAGAATGTTTTATAATAATATGTCTTTTAAATGTAATAAGAAACTTCCTAAGATAATTGATAAAAGAGATATTGTTTCTAAATATACTACTTATGAATGTAATTTGATGGATGAGGTAACTGTTAGTTTTAAGATTGATATAAGGGATTTATCTAATTATGATGGATATAAACTTGATTGGTACATTGGTTGGTTTTTGGATATTAATTTTTCTAGGTATTCAAAGATTAATGAATATATTAATAATAGCGATGATTATATAGGCAGTATTGGTAATTCTTTCTATTATTATAATGGTTATTTGGTTATAGAGATTTATGCTTTGACTTCTTTATGTGATGATTTTGAGAATATTGTTATTAGTACTGCTAATGGTATTAGTGATGATGATAGGGAATTGTTTGAGCTTGTTAAGAAGAATAGTCTTACTAGTTTGTCTGTTAGGAAAGATAGTATTAGTAATTATGTTCGTCCTATTGAAGATAATTATATTACATTTGATTATGCTGAAGTAGATGATATTGATGTTATTAAAAATTTTAGTTATGATGATTATAAGAAAGTTATTAATAGTATTGATTTTTCTTATTATAGTGTTTTTTATAGGAAGAAGAAATAGTTGTTTGTTATTGGAGTGTGAACCATTGTGTTTCACACTCTTTCTTTGAAGCCAATTTTTTGTTTGTCTTCAAAGATAATCTAGAGCCTTAGGTTAAGTCTCTAGATTAGGAGTGAGTTGAAAAATACTTGTATTGACAATGATATATTATTAAAATATAATTATGTTTAAGAGGTGATACTATAATGTTAGAAATTGTTATTAGTGAATCAGAGAAGAATGTTCTTACTTATTCAAATTTGTTTAAGAAGAATGATATTGTTAGTTTTTCGCTATTACTTACATATGGTAAAATTAAGGATATTGAGCAAAGTGAATATAAGAGAGTCTTAGATGTAGAATTGAATCCTAAATGTATATTTAATGAATTAATTGAAAAAATTAATGATTATGATGGAATTAGAATATGGTATTCTTCTTGTGATAGTGAGGGAATTAATACTTATTATTTTCTTGTTAATTATTTGGGTAATAAGAATAAAACTATATATTGCTGTGATGTTTATAATAAAGAGTATTTTCTTTAGGAAGTTATGATTCTACTAAAATTGAAAAATTACTTTTAAATACAAAAAAATTAAATAATGATGAAATAAATAATATTTGTCTGATATGGCAAAAATTATTAGAAGAAAATGGTGATTTGAGGTTACTTGAAAATAATAGGTTAGTATCATGTAGTTTTGATTTTTTAGATAATGTAATATTAGAATATTTGAGTTTATATGATAATTCTATAAAATATCATTCATTTATAGGGACATTAGTTTCAAAAGAGTTATTTGGTATTAGGGGTGATTTGTTTTTTTCTGCTAGAATTGATTATTTAATTAATACTTGTAAAATTATAGTAGAAAGGATAGTAAGAGAGAAAAATATTATTGGTGAGATAGTTATAAAAAAATATATTATGATAAATAAAATGTGACTTTGAAGTTGCATTTTTTTCTTGACAATAATAATATTATGTAGTATGATTTAATTGTACTAGTGCAGATAGTACAATCATATATTGATAGTGAAAGGAGATTTTATATGATAAAGATAGATAAATTATCAAAGAAATATGATAAAGATTATGTACTTAAAGATCTTAGTTGTAATATTAAAGATAATTCTATTTATGGTTTAGTAGGAGCTAATGGTTCTGGTAAGAGTACGCTTCTTAGAACTATTATGGGTATATATGAAGCTGATGGTGGTGTTATATCTGTTGATGGTGAAGAAGTATATGATAATGAAATTATGAAACAAAAAATGGTTTTTGTACAAGATGATTTATTCTTTTATCCAGGTTATACTTTAATGGATACTGCTAAATGGTATGAAGCAATGTATAAGGATTTTGATATGAATTATCTTAAGGAATTAGCGGGCTTACTTAACCTTAAACCAGATAAGAAAATTAGTACATTTTCGAAAGGAATGAAAAGGCAATGTGCACTTATATGTGCTATATCTACTAACTGTGATTATATGTTTTTTGATGAGACTTTTGATGGACTTGATCCAGTTATTAGAAATACTATGAAGAAAATTCTTATTAAACAAATGAATAAGAAGAGAACTACTATTGTTATGACTAGTCATAATCTTAGGGAACTTGAAGACATTTGTGATAATCTTGGTTTATTATATCAAGGTGGTATTTTGTTTGAGAGTGATATAGATACTATTAAGACAAATATGTTTAAAGTTCAGATATCTTTTGAGAAGAATTTTGATAAAGAAGATTTTGAAGATTTTGATATTTTAAGCTTTAAAAAGCAAGGTAGTGTTGCTACAATTATTATTAAAGATAATGATGGTAAGAGTAAAAAGAAGTTAGAGAAGATGAAACCTTTAATACTTGATTATCTTCCACTTACTTTGGAAGAAGTATTTATTTATGAAATGGAGGCATTAGGATATGAATTTAACAAGTTTGTTTAATTTTAATTATTTAAAAGAAAATATTAAGAAGTCTAAAGCTATTATTCTTTTATGTATGTTATTACTTCCTATTCTTAATGGTATTATTCTTCTTATGCATGGTAGTACTGGTGATAATTTTGTTGCTAGTATTTATGATGTATCTGGTATTATATTATTTGGAATGTATATTATACCGTTAGTTCTTTCTATTACTTTGTTTAGTTTTATATATAAAAAAGGAGCAGTTGATTTTACTTTATCAATGCCCATTAATAAAAGACAAATATTTTTAACTAATACTATAGGTGGAATGGCTATTATACTTATTATGCAAATTATTAATTTTATTGTTATGTTATTAGTTAGTTTAATATATAGTAATATTATTGTTTCTTATAAGATGTTATTTGATATTTTACTTATGTATTCTATATCTTATATATTTGTATTTGTTTGTACTAATATTGCCGCTAGTGTATCTTCAAATAAGATTACAACAATAGTAGTTACTTTACTTATTATGTTTTTAATTCCATTTATTAGTACATTTATTAATTCTAATGCTTTTACTTATTATGGTAATAGTGATGTTAAAGTTGAATGTGTAAATGATAGTTGTAAGCCAAAAAATTATTATTGTGATAATGTTAAGTGTGAAATAGATAAAAAAAATAATATTTATACTGCTAATGTAACAAAGTATGATAATGTTACTTATACTTTACCTTATGAATTTATTAAAGATACTTTATTTGGAATTGAAAGTGATAATAGAGTAAATACTTCAATTATTAAGATGATTATACTTAGTATTATATATATAATAGTGGGTACAGTGTTATTTAGTAATAAGAGGTTTGAAATTGTTGGAACTTCATTTAGAAGTGAGAAAGTACATATTTTAGTTAGAACTTTAACTACTATTCCTATTGTATGTCTTGCTTATGTTGTACTTAAAAATAGTAGTATATCTAGTTATGATATCTTTTCTATTGTTTTACTGTTTGTACTTATATTTACTTATTTAATTATATATGATTTGATTACAAGAAAGAAAGTTACTAATTTCTTTAAAATGGCTATTTGTTTAGCAATAGTTGGTGGTGTTACTACAGTAGTGGGAGCATTAGTGGATGTTGACAGTTATAGTATCAAGGCTAAAGATGTTAAAGAGATTTCCTTCTTAGATGATAATGGTAATGTTATTGGAAGTACTAAGAATACAGAAGTTATTAATAATAGTATATCTTTACTTTTAGATACTGAAGCTTTAGAAAATTATACTTATAACTATACTATTAAGACTAAAGTAAAAGGTAGTACATATCGTTTTAATATTTATACTACTAAAGATAATTATAATCATATTAATAATATTCTTATTAATGATAAAGAATTTAGTAAAGATTTTAATAAATATAAAAATAATGATATATTTGGTATTAAATATAAAGATGGTTATAATAGAACAAATGATAGTAATCTTTCTGATATGATTGTTAATAAATATAAAAATGATAAGAATATATTTATGAATAATAATAGTGATAATGATTTATTTAATGTTACTCTTTATGTTTATAATGGCTTTAATGTAAAAGAAATTGACTTTGATGTAAGTGGAGATAAGAATTTAGAAGTTGGCCTTTTAAGATATTATAATGCTAATACTAAGAAGATGTTTAGTAAGATAAATAGTGATAATGATATATATAATTATTATATAGATGATACTTATTGTATATATAATTTTGAATATTATAATGAAATTAGTAAGTTTATAATTGATAATATAGATGATGATTTTGATATTAATAAAGATTATGGTTACATTAGTACTTATACACATAATGGAAGGAATGTTTTTGTTACTAATAAAGTAGATGAACTTAATTTATTAAAGAGTAAATATGCTTCTCTTGATACTGATGTAGTAATAGATGGGGAGTAGGTGATGAGAGATGAGACAGATTATGATTAATTTGGATTATCAAAGTAGAACTCCAATATATGAACAGATTGTTAATGGTATTGAGAAGTATGTGGCTTTAGGAATTCTTAAAGAGAAAACGCAAATTCCTTCGATTAGAGAGATGGCTAGTAATTTAGGAATTAATCCTAATACGGTTAAAAAGAGTTATGATATATTAGAAGGTAAAGGGGTTATTACTACTATTAGCACCAAAGGAACTTTTATATCAGAAGATACTAAGAAGGCTACTAATGAGAAGATTAATAAAGAAATTAGTATTATTAGAGAAAAAATTGATGAACTTACTAAGATGGGTATTAGTTATGAAGAAGTTATAGAAAGGATAAAGAAATGAAAATATTAGAGGTTAAAGATTTATGTAAAAATTATGGTAAAGGTAGTACTTTAGTTAAGGCACTTGATGATGTATCTTTTTCAGTAGAAGAAGGAGAGTTTGTTGCAATTGTTGGTTCTTCTGGTAGTGGTAAATCAACACTTTTACATATTTTGGGTGCTGTTGATAAACCTACTAGTGGAAAAGTTATTATTGGTGATGTTGATGTTTTTAAACAAAAAGATGATGCTTTAGCAGTATTTAGAAGAAGGAAAGTAGGACTTATTTATCAATTTTATAATTTAATTCCTATTCTTAATGTAGAAGAAAATATGACTTTACCAATATTACTTGATGGTAAAAGTGTTGATAAGAATTATTTGAAAGAATTAATAGATATATTAGGATTAGAAAGAAGAATTAATCATTTACCTAATGAACTTTCTGGTGGACAGCAACAAAGAGTATCAATAGGTAGAGCACTTATTTCAAGACCAGATATTATATTAGCGGATGAGCCTACGGGAAATTTAGATTCTAAGGCTAGTCGTGAGATAATGGATTTACTTAGACTTTCTAATGAGAAATATGGTCAAACTATTATTATGATTACTCATGATATGAATTTGGCTAAGACTGCTGATAGGATTATTACTTTAGAAGATGGTCATATTGTTAAGGATGAGAAGATAAAATGAGTATTTTAAATAGATTGACAATTAAGAATTTACGTCTTAATAAAAAAAGAACAATTGTTACAATTATTGGTATTATTTTATCGACTGCATTGATGGTTGGTATTGGTTTACTTTTTTCTTCTTTTCAAGACTTGATGATTAGGGATACTATAGGTTACAGTGGTAAGTATGAGGCTAAGTATAATGATGTAGATTTAATAAAACTTAATGATATTAAGAATAAGAATTTTACTTACTTCTATGAAAAACCTATTGGTTTTAGTAAAATTGAATCTAGTAATGAATATAAGCCTTATATGTATATTACTGGTGTTAATAAGGAATATTTTAATGAACTTAAATTAGTTGATGGTAGTTTTCCAAAAAATGAAAATGAGGTTGTTATATCTAATCATGTTATAACTAATGGAGGACTTAATTATAAGGTAGGAGATATTGTTACTTTTAAATATGGTAAGAGAAATATTGAAGGAAATGATACTTTAGCTAATAGTGAACTTGTTGATGGCGAGTTTCTTACTAATGAAGGTACTCATACTTATAAAATTGTTGGTATAGTAGAGAGAAGTAATTTTGAAAGTTATTCTGCCTCTGGATATACAGCCTTTACAGTTGATGTAAATAGTGACAAGGGAAATGTAAACTTATATGTTATGTTTAATAAGAATAAAAAGATTATTAAACAGTCTGAAGAACTAGCTAAAGAATTAAACTATAATGGTGATATTAACTATAATAGTACTTTACTTGCTTTATATGGTGAAAGTACTTATGGTAATGTTATGACTACAATGGTTAGTATGATGATGATTATGCTTGCTTTAGTTAGTATAGGTTGTATTATTGTTATTTATAATTCTTTTGCTATTTCGGTAATGGAAAGAAAAAAGGAATTTGGATTACTTTCTAGTATAGGTGCTACAAAGAAGCAGCTAGCACATACAGTCTTTTTTGAAGCAGTAGTCGTAGGAGTAATAGGTATTATACTTGGTATACTTGGAGCTTATATTGGTATTGGATGTGTTATACTTATTATTAATAATTTAATTAGTGATATGTTAGAATATAAATTACATCTTGTTACTAATCCTTTATTTATTATTATTCCAGTAATATTTATGATTATTGTTATTGGGGTATCAGCTTTTATCCCTTCTAGAAGAGCAAGTAAGGTTTCTCCAATTGAAGCTATTAGACAGAATGATGATATTAAAATTAATAAAAAGAAAATTAGAACAAGTAAGCTTGTTTTAAAGTTATTTGGAATTGAAGGAGAGATTGCTCTTAAGAATATTAAGAGAAATAAGAAAAAATATAGAGTTACTATTGTTAGTTTATTTATTAGTATTGTTTTATTTATATCTTTTTCTTCATATATGAATTATACTTTAAATACTGCTAGTAGTGTGATGGGTGAAGTGCCTTATGATTATCAGATTAGTTATTTTGGTGATGATCCCAATAATGATAAGGAAGCACTAGATAAAATTAATGAGATAGTTAAAAGTAGTGATGTTAAAGAATATGTTTCTTATAGTGTTAGTAATTTATCTATAATTGGTAATTATACTTATAGTGATGAATATCTTGATTTTTATAAGAGTGCTTATGGCGATGATGGTATAAAGGCTTTAAATAATTTAAAATATCAGAGTATTTATATTTTAGTACTAGATGATAATTCTTATAATAAATATAAAAAATTAGTTGGTTTAGATAAAGATAGTGTTATTTTACTTAATAGATTTAAGGGTGTAAGTTATGGTAATAATAAGAGAGTTAATTATAATATTCCAGTAATTAATAATGGTAATATTAATATTAAGATATGTAACTTTGATGATAATGATGAAGATGTGGATACTACTAAGTATTGTAATAAGAATATAGATAATATTTTTGTTACTAATAAGTCTTTTGATTTGATTGAAGAGTTTTCTTATATGTATGATTTTAAACTTATTGTTAATAAGAAATTATATGATAGTATATCTGATAGTAGTACTCATTATACACAGTTTAATATTATAAGTGATAATACTAATAATATTGATAAATTAACTAAAGATTTAGATAAATATAGTAATGTTAATTATACTAATATTAAAGAAGCTATGAAGCAAGCTAATAATTTAATTTTAGTTGTTAAAATACTTATGTATGGTTTTATTAGTTTAGTTACTTTAATAGGTGTTACTTCAGTATTTAATACTATATCTACTAGTATGGCACTTAGGAAGAGAGAGTTTGCAGTTCTTAGAAGTATTGGTCTTACTAATAGGGGATTTAATAAGATTTTATTCTTTGAAAGTCTATTTTTTGGTATGAAATCACTTATATTTGCTATACCTGTTAGTATAGGTATTACAGTACTTATTCATTATGCTCTTGCTGATATGGTGAGTATAAGTACGATTATTATTCCTTGGAAATATATTATTATATCTATTGTATCAGTATTTGTAATTGTACTTCTTACAATGATGTATAGTACTAGTAAGATTAAAAAACATAATATTATTGAACAAATAAGAGAAGAAAATATTTAAGAAAATACTTTCTTTTTCTTTGGGTTTGATATATAATTAAATAGAGGAGAGTGATTGATGTGGCAAAGTTTTGCACTAATTGTGGAAATGAACTTCCAGAAAATGCTGCGATGTGTGTTAAGTGTGGGAAAATGGTTAATGAAAATATAAGTACAAATAAAAATACTTCAAATGGAAATGACAAGAAAAAGAAGGGATTACCAACATGGGCAATTGTTTTAATTGTTATTGGTTGTGTTATTATTATTCCTATTATTATAGTTGCTGTTCTTACTATTGTTACTTTTAAATATGTAAAAGATAATGATATTGATATTAAGGAATATATCGAAGAGAGTGCTACTATGAAGGGAACTATAGGTGATACTTTAAGTGGTGATGATGTTAAAATCACTTTAACTGATGCTCTTATTTATCCTCGTATTGAGGGAGAGGCTTTTACTGATACTCCTGCTGAAGGGAAAGAATATTTAGTATTTTTCTTTAATGTTGAGAATATTGATGATGAAAATAATTTTGTTTCTATTCATAATTTTACTGGCTATGTAGATGATACTTTGGTTGCAAGTAAGATTTTAATTAATAATGTTGATAATGTTCAATATTTGAGTGCTGATTTGACTCCTGGTAAAAAGGCTAGAGGGTATGTTGCATACGAAGTAGATACTAATTGGAAGCAATTTGATATTCATTATAAAGAAAATTCTTTTGATTATAATGATAGTATGATTTTTACAGTTGTTAATGAAGAGAATAATCAAAATAATAATAATGCTTAATGATGGCATATTATTTATGAAGGAGGATAAACTATGAATGTAGTAGATGTTATAATTATTGCTCTTTTAATATTGGGCGGTGTAGCTGGATTTAAAGCTGGTGTTATAAAGAAACTTACTGATTTTATTGGAATGTTTGTGGTTATTATTTTGGCTTTTTATCTTAAAAATTATATATCAGTAATTATGTACGAAAATTTACCTTTCTTTAATTTTTTTGGTCTTATTAATGGTATTGATACTTTAAATATTTTACTTTATGAGGTCATTGCTTTTTTAGTTATATTTATTGCTTTATTATTTGTATTGAAAGTTGTGCTTATGCTTACTGGTTTAGTTGAAAAAATACTTAAGGCTACTGTTATACTTAGTATTCCATCTAAATTACTTGGTATTGTAGTGGGAGTTATTGAAATGTATGTATATTTATTTTTAATACTTGTAATTGTTTCGTTACCAATATTTGATTCTTCATTTTTGAAGGATTCTAAAATGAATAATTTTATTCTTAATAATACTCCAGTCTTATCTGGTGTATCAAAAGAGATTATTGATATTTATGGTGATGTTTATAATATTATAGATAATAGAAAGAATAAGACTAATGAACAATTAAATGAAGAGATATTAAAGGTATTAATTGATAAGAAAGTTGTTACTAAGGAATCTGCTAAAAAGTTAGTTGATAGGAATAAAATACATATTAATGATAAGTCAATAGTAGAATAGGAGGTTTGTTATGGGATTAATTCATTATGAAAATGATTTTGATGATTTGATTAAGGATATTGCTGTTGTGGATTTTTATGCTACATGGTGTGGTCCTTGTAAAATGTTTGGTCCAGTATTTGAAGAGGTTTCTAAGGAAAGTAATATTAATTTTGTTAAGGTTGATGTTGATAAGGAAAATGATATTGCTAGAAGGTATGGTGTTATGACTATTCCGACCGTTATTTTATTTAAAAATGGTGAGGAAGTTAAAAGAAATATTGGATATATGTCAAAGGAAGAATTAATTGATTTTATGAAATAGTAATAGATAAATGTTACTATTTCTTTTTTTTGTAGAAAAAATATTGATTTTCTTTTTGTTTTTTGGTATGATTATTATGATAGAAGAGAGGAGGAATTATTTATGGAAAGAGAAGATAAGAGAGGAGTATTTTTTGGAGTTATTGGGGTTCTTACTTTAATTGTAGCTATAATTGGTGCATCATTTGCATATTTTTCGATTAATGCAAGTAGTAAACAAGATGCTGTAAATGTTAGTGCTGCTTCAGTTAAAATTGTTTATACTGAGGGTGATCAAATTGCAATTGAAAATTTGATTCCATCTACTAGAGAAATTGCTATGAAAACTTTAACTAGAGGTTTAGCTGGAACTACTCATGAAGTTGAAGGTACACAAGTTCCTTATACTACATGTAAAGATGATAATAATTATACTACTTGTGGTTATTATGAATTTTCTTTAACTAATAATAGTGAAAATGCTGTTAAGGTAAAGGCTTATGTTGTTCCAACAGCTCTTACTGAAGGTAAGGTTGGATTTTTTAATTTAATGTTTACATTATATGACAGAACTGGTATTGATGATAAATCAAATAATGGAACACAAGTATATGAAGGAAAAGTTCCTTATAATGCTGAAGCTGGCACATATGATGTATCTGGATTTAGTTTACTTGGTAGTGATATTAATACTACTGCTGATCTTGCTGGGAAAGGTGCTTCAAAAAATTATCGTTTATTTGTTTGGCTTAATGAAGCTGGTGAAGACAATAATGCTGAACAAGGTGCAATTTTTAAGGGTACAATTCATGTTGATTTACCAGGAGCAAATGGCGATATTACTGGTGTAGCTGCAGGAGAATAATTATTAAAAAGCAATATTTGATATTGCTTTTTTTTGATATTTTTGTTATTATTATACTAGGTGATGATATGAGTAAAAGTAAAAATGATATATTTTATTTGATTGTTTTAATTCTTACAATTATTACGTTGATGGTTGGTATTACTTTTACTTATTTTTCTCTAGTTGCTAAAGAGAAAGATGATAGTACTAAAGTTAAAACAGGAAGTATTGCTATAAATTATATTGATGGGGCTTCTATTAACAGTAATGGGTTAATTCCTAGAAAGGAACCTTCATTAGGAGAAAACTATGCTGTATATACTAAGAGATTTGCTATTTCTAGTAGTGGTACTTTAGATCAAACATTAGATATTTATATTAATGTTACTAAAAATGAATTTCTTAATAATGGTTTGAAATTTGCATTATATAATTCTAATGGTAGTAAAATTTCTTCTGGTAGTATTCCAACTAGTGGTAGAGTTTTACTAGCTTCTGGTGAAGTATTAAAGACTAATACTACTAATTACTATACTGTTATAATATGGCTTAATGATGATGGAACTAATCAAAATTATGAAATGAGTAATTCTTTTGTTGGAGGATTTGATATAAATGCTCAGCAATTAAGATATCAATAACTGCATTAGCAGTTTTTTCTTTACTAAAATGATAATTTAGTATATAATTTATTTAGGTGATAATGTTATGAATGGTAAAGTTATTAAATTAAATGACTATAAGTTTAATTTTGGACAAGAGACTATTTTTTTAAATGTTTTTGCAGTATTTAAAAGTATTAAGAATGGTAATAAATATATAATTTATAGTTATGATAATAAGAAATTATATTGTGGTTCGGCTTTTGTTAAAAATAATGAGATTATTGTTATGATATCGAAAGGTGAAAATGATGATGATATTAAAAAATTTGTTAAAGAGTTAATTAATAATAATTATCAAGAAGAATATGAAATTATTTCTTTAGATAAAGTTAATTCTATACAGGTTATAGATGAGGCAATATGTGATGTTGATGTTGATATTAAAAAACTTAATGATATTACTATTCCAAAACCCAAAGTTGTTGAAAAAGAGGTTGTTCAAAAGAAAAAAGTTAATTTTACTATAGTATTTTTACTTGTTTTTATTTTAGTAGTAGCTATGTTTTTCTTTTTTAATCCAGAAGTTATTAATGGTAAAAATGTTTACTATACTTGTAGTAAGTCTTATGATCATGAAAAACTACCGGCTTCAGTTATTGAAAATGTTGAACTTGAATTTAATGGTCATGGAACTATTATTGATATTAAAGTAAAGTCTGATTATATTTTTAATGATGTTAATTATTATAAAGAATTTAGAGATAAAAGTTACTTCTATCAATATTTTAGTGATGGTGATACTTATAAGTTTGATGATAATACTTATACTTATAAATTATTTTCTTCAATTAATACTAAGGAAGATTTCTTTTTACCTACAGATAAAGATGGACTTATAAAACATTATCAAGATGATAATTATACTTGTAAGGTTGTTGATAATTAATGAAAAAGAGTAATTTTTATTTATTATATAGTGGAGATAAATCTCTTTTAAGTAATGAGGTTAATAAGCTTAAGAAGAATTTAAATATTACTAGTGATAGTATATATTATGATATTGAAAATGTTTCGGATATTGTTGTAGAGGCTTCCACTATTGGGATGTTTGATCCATATAAGTTTATTGTTATTGATAGTGGTAGTTATTTTTTACAGAAGAGTGAATTTGATATTTCTTTGTTAGAGGAATATTTTAATAATTATAATACTAATAGTTATTTGATATTTATTTTAAATAGTGGTAGTGTTGATAGTAAGAAGAAGTTATATAAATTAATTAATGATAATGGTACTATTAATAAACTTAGTGTTACTGAAGAGTATTTGGATACTTTTGTTAGAAATTATATTAAAGATAATGGATTTACTATGAGTAATATGGATATTAAGTTCTTTTTGGGTAGATGTAATAAAGATATTGATAATATTAAGAATGAACTTGATAAACTTATGCTATATAAATTAGAAGAGAAAGTTATTGATAAAGATGATATTATTTTACTTGTTGATGAAGATATAGATGATACTGTATTTGAACTTGTTAGCTCTATTCTTAAAAATGATTGTAATAAGGCTATGAAGTTATATTATAATTTTATTAATAATGGTATGGATGTTAGTCAGATAATAGCTATTATTGCTAGTCAGATTAGATTATTATTTCAAGTTAAGAGATTATATAATAGTGGTAAATCTAATGAAGAAATTGCTAAAATATTAGAGTTTAAAAGTCCATATAGAGTTAAGTATTTACTTAATGATTGCTACTACTATAGTGAAGATGATTTGATTAAGTATTTATCTAAATTAGCGGATATTGATAAAAATATTAAGAGTGGTAATGGTGATGGTAAGTTTCTTTTAGAACTTTTTATTGCAAAAAAAGATATGTAATTTTTGGTTACATACCTTTTTTTATATTTGATAGGGCTTTTTCTTTTTCTTCATCAGTGCTATTATTCCAAAATAATTCAAATAATACTCCTAATCCTATTAAAGGATCTTCATCATGCGATGCTATTGATTCCTCAATTGAATTTCTTATTTCTTCTATATTATCTTCTTTGAAGTTAGAAATTATATAAGCTCTTATATCTATATTATTCATGTTATCACCATTATTAATATGGTTATTTATTTTTGATTTATACGTTGTAAAATACTCTTTAGTATGATATTCTATTTATGGTGATGTTTATGTCGATATATATTCATATTCCTTTTTGTAATAGTATTTGTAGTTATTGTGATTTTTGTAAGGTATATTATAATAAGAAATATATTTATGATTATTTAGATAATCTTAAGAAAGAGATTAGTAGTAGATATAAAGGTGAGAAAGTAAATACTATTTTTATAGGAGGAGGTACACCATCTAGTTTAGATATAGATGAACTTAGGTATTTATTTGATATTATTGGTGTTTTTGATAAAGATATTTATTGTGAATTTACTATGGAATGTAATATTGATTCTATTAGTGAAGAAAAACTTATTATTATGAAAAAATATGGTATTAATAGAGTTAGTGTAGGGGTAGAATCTTTTAATGATAGTGTAATTAAGTTTCTTGGAAGAAATCATGATAAGAAAATGGTATTTGAAAAGATTGGGTTAGTAAAGAAATATTTTGATAATATTAATATTGATTTAATATATGCTGCTTATGATGATATTAATATTTTGAAGAGTGATATTGATTGTTTTTTAGAACTTGATATTCCACATATTTCTACTTATAGTTTGATTATTGAGGATAATACAGTATTAAAGATTAATGGTACTAAGAATATTGATGAGGATCTGGATTATGAGATGTATAATTATATTCAGGATACTTTAGAGAAGAATGGGTATATTCATTATGAAATTAGTAATTATGCTAGAAATGGATATCAATCTAAACATAATTTGGGTTATTGGAATAATTATGAATATTATGGTTTTGGTTTATCTAGTGTTAGTTATATTGGTAATAAGAGAATTAGTAATACGAAGAATTTAAGTAAGTATTTAAGTGGTAGTTATTTAGATTATACCCAAGAAGAAGATAAAGATATTCAGATGGAAAATGAAGTAATGCTTGGACTTAGAAAGTTTGATGGTATAAACTTAGATGAGTTTAAAGAAAAATTTAACGTTTTATTAGAAGATGTTTATGATATAGATGACTTAGTTAGAGCTGGTTATTTGATAAAAGAAAATAATTATCTTAAAATTAATAAGAAATATATGTATATTTCTAATGAAGTTATTGTTAGAATGTTTAAATAATGGTATAATTATTTATATAAATGGAAGGAAGGAAGATTATGGAAGGTTTTATTAAAGTTATTACTAGTGAAAAGTTTTATTTACCTTTTGTTTATGTTATAGTAGGTTTATTTCTTTATTTAGTTGTTAATAGTGTTATTAATAAACTTACTGCTAAACATAAGAGTACTAGAGGTAGGGATAAGAGGAAAGATACGATAATTGATTTATCTAAGAATATTTTTAAATATATAATTGTTATATTAATTATATTACAAATATTAAAATTGTATGGGGTTGATACTACTAGTATTATTGCTTCAATTGGAGTATTTGCTGCGGTTATTGGTCTTGCTTTTCAAGATATTTTAAAAGATTTATTAGCGGGAATTTCTATTATTTTTGATAATAAGTTTGCTGTCGGAGATACTGTTGAAATTAATGGTTTTAGTGGTACTGTTATTCAATTAGGACTTAGAACTACTAAGATTAAATCTTTTACTGGTGAGATTAAATCAATTGGTAATTCTTCATTTAATGAGGTTATTAATTATAGTTTGTCTGATGCTGTATTATATATTAAACTTAATGTAGCATATGATACTAATTTGGAAAAACTAGAGAAAGTTCTTTCGGATATTAGGGAAGATGTATTAAAGATAGATGGTGTTATTACATATGAATTAAATGGTGTTGATGCTTTTGCGGATTCTTCAATTGTATATATGGTTAGTGTTACTTGTAAGGCTCCTAATAGGTATTCTGCTAAGAGAGCATTTCTTAGATTAGTTAAAGATACTTTTGATAAAGAAAAGATTGAAATACCATATACTACTGTAGATATTAATGTAAGGAAGTAGATGTTATGAATAAAATTGAATATTTTAATAAGGAATATAGTTATATAAAAGATGATAAGAAAAGAGAAGATCTTAAGTTATTGGTTAATGAATTACCTGATTATTTTTTTGATATTCCTGCTTCTAGTACTGGTAAATACCATCCAGATTTTGCTAAGAGTGAGCATGGACTTGTTAAACATACTAAAGTGGCAGTTAGATTTGCTAAAGAACTTTTAGATAATCCGGGACTTAATAATTTTAGTGATAATGAAAAGGATATTATTATTATGGCTATTGTTTTACATGATGGGTGTAAAAGTGGTAGAGTAAAAGAAAAGTATACGAGATTTGATCATCCGTTAGTGGTATGTGAACTTATAAAAGAAAGTAGGAGTAAATTATCTCTTACTGATGAAGAATTTAATTTACTTATTAGGGTTATTTCTTCACATATGGGTATTTGGAATAAGGATTATAATGGTAATGAGGTTTTACCTATACCTAAAGATAAGTATCAGAGATTTGTACATATGTGTGATTATTTATCTAGTAAGAGGTTTATTGATGTTAGATTTGATGGAATTGATATTAGAGACTAATATATTTAGTCTTTTTTTCATATATTTAGATAGGTGAATTTATGAAATATAGATATTTTATGCTTCCTTTTATTATTATTTTTTTTATGATACTAGTTATTGATTATAATAGTGAGATTGTTAACAAGGTACTTATTGATAGTAATAGGACTATTAATTATCCTTTTTTTGATAATGATAATATTGATTTATTTATTGAGAATTATTTGAATAGGACTTCTAATAATTATAGTGATGATATTTTTATTGATTATGATGGTTATTTGAAAGAGAATAAATATTATTTGAGTTTTTATAAATATATAGTAGGATCAGGAAAGATATCTAATGATATTGATAGTTTTATTATTGATATGGATAATGATAAAGTGGAGAAGGGGATAGCTAGTACTTATATGAATGATTATATTATTTATGATAATGATGTTATTAGTAATAAATATATTGCTCTTACTTTTGATGATGGACCTAATTATAATACTAATAAGGTTCTTGATATATTAGAGGAAAATAATGTTCCTGCTACTTTTTTTGTACTTGGTAATAGAATTAAGGGAAATGAGAATATTTTAAAGAGAATGGTTAGTAGTAAAATGGAGATTGGAAATCATACTTTTAATCATTTACTTCTTACTAAATATAAAGAAGATAAGGTTAAGAGTGAGATTAATAATACTAGTAATCTTATTTTTGAAGTTACGGGGAAATATCCTACTTTATTTAGACCTAGTTATGGATCTTGTAATAAGATGATTAGGGGTGTAGTGGATACTCCTATTATTATATGGGATATTGATACTTTGGACTGGAAATATCATAATTCTAGGAGAATTAGTAGTAGGGTTATTAATAAAGTAAAAGATGGAGATATTGTTTTAATGCATGATATTTATAGTGCTACTGCTAATGCATTAGAAATTATTATTCCATCTTTAAAGAGTAAGGGTTATACTTTTGTTACGGTTAGTGATTTGTTTTATTATAAGAATATTCCTTTAGAAAAGGGAAAGGTATATGGATTTGCTAGATAACTATTTTTTTATGGCATTCTAAGCTTGTAATCTTAGAGTGTTAGTTAAAGCCTCTAATAGAGTCTTTAACTAAGATATCAACCATATATATTATATATTAGTTATGGTTATATACTAAAAAAGGTAGGAAATATGGAAGTTTCTTATCTTTTTTCTTTACAAAAAAATGCTTTTGTTATATAATTATATTGGCTTTTTGTAAGGAAGTGATACTTATGGCTTATATCAGTAATGAAGTTATGAATGAGATAAGAAATAAAACTGATATTGTTGATGTTATTTCTAAGTATGTTAATCTTACAAAGAAGGGGAAAAATTATTTTGGTGTTTGTCCTTTTCATGATGATCATTCTCCTAGTATGAGTGTTAGTCCAGAAAAACAGATTTATACTTGTTTTTCTTGTGGCGCTAGTGGTAATGTATTTACTTTTGTAGCGGATTTTGAGAAGATATCTTTTACTGAGGCTGTTAGATTGCTTGGGGAAAAGGTTGGTATTAATATTGGTACTAATATTAGTGTTAGTAATAAGAAAGATGAATACTTTGATATTTATAGTACTGCTAATAAGTTTTATCAAAATAGTTTATTTACTAATTTAGGTAAGAATGCTATTGAATATTTAGATAAGAGACATATTGATAAAGATACTATTAAAAAATTCGGTATTGGTCTTTCTATACAGAAGGTATCACTTACTGAATACTTGATTAATAAAAAATATTCTATTGATAAACTAGTAGATGTTGGTCTTACTAATGAGAATGGACATGATATTTTTATTAATAGAATTATGTTTCCTATCTATGATTTAAGTGGTAATCCTGTTGCTTTTTCTGGTAGAATATATAATACTAAAGATACTGCTAAATATGTTAATACTAAAGAGACGGATAAATTTAAAAAGGGAAAAATTTTATATAATTATCATATTGCTAAAGAACATTTGAAGAAAAATGATTCTGTTATTATTATGGAAGGTCAAATGGATGTTATTAGGGCTAGTACAGTTGGTATTGATAATTGTATTGCTACTATGGGAACTGCTCTTACGAGGGAACATAAAAGTATTATTAGAAATATGGCTAATAATGTTGTTTTATGTTTTGATGGTGATGCTGCTGGTGAAAAGGCTACTATTAGTGCTATTGAGTTACTTGAAGATACTGGAGTTAATATTAAAATAGTTAGACTTCCTGATAATTTGGATCCTGATGAATATATACTTAAAAATGGTAAAGATTCTTTTTTAGCACAAATTAATAATGCTAGTAATCTTATTGATTATAAGATGGAAATACTTAAAAAGAATAAAGATTTTGGTAATATTAAGGATATTTCTTCTTATGTTAATAGTGCTTTAAAGGAACTTATTAATGAAAAAGATAATATTATAGTAGAACTTAATTTAAAGAAGTTATCGGATAATTTTAATATAGATTATGAGACTATAAAAGATAAATATAATAAGTTGATTAAAAATAAAAAAGAGGTTGTTAGGGATATTAAACCTAAGAAGACTTATAATAAATATGGTATGGCAGAGAATTATCTTATTTATTACATGTTAAAGAATGAAAAGGTACTTAATATGGTTGAAAATAGAGTTGGATATTTTCCTGATAAAAATATTCGTGAATTATCTAATGAAATTATTTACTATTTTCATAAATATGGTATAATAAATGTTGCTGATTTTATTAGTTATATATCTGATCGAGAGGAAATACTTAGAACCCTCCGTGATATTATTGCTATGGGAATAAAAGAGGACTTTCAAATAGAAGAAATTGAAGATTATATTTTTGTTATAAATGAGTATCATAAAGAAGTGAGAGTTAATAATTTAAACAAAAAGTTAAAAGAAGAGAAAGATCCATTAAAACAAGCAGAAATATCTATGGAGATAATGAAGATAAGGGGAGGTAGTAGAAATGGTATCAGAAATTAAAGATTTTGAACAAAGAAAAGAAAACTTGATTAAGAAAGGTAAAGAACTTGGATTTATTACATATGAAGAGTTAGCAGAAGAGTTAAAAGGTCTTGAAATTGGTAGTGATTTACTTGATGAACTTTATAATGCTCTTATGGAAAATGATATTAGTGTTGTATCAGAATCTGACTTAGATGATGGTAGTGATGAAGATGATGGTGGAGATTTAGAGGATATTTTAAAAGATAATAATATTGCTAAAGAACTTACTATTAATGATCCTGTTAGAATGTATTTAAAAGAGATAGGTAAAATTAGTTTGTTATCACTTGCAGAAGAGACTGAACTATCTGAGAGAATTGCTAATGGTGATGAAGAGGCTAAAAATAGACTTGCAGAGTCAAATTTAAGGCTTGTTGTATCTATTGCTAAGCGATATGTTGGAAGAGGTATGCTTTTTCTTGATTTGATTCAAGAAGGGAATATTGGTCTTATGAAAGCTGTTGAAAAATTTGATGCTAATAAAGGATATAAGTTTTCTACTTATGCTACTTGGTGGATTAGACAAGCTATCACTAGAGCAATAGCGGATCAAGCTAGAACTATCAGAGTTCCTGTACATATGGTAGAAACTATTAATAAATTATCAAGATTTCAAAGGCAGCTTACGCTTGAACTTAATAGAGAACCTACCGATGAGGAACTTGCTGCAAAAATGGGGATGAGTCCTGAAAAAATTAGAGAAGTTATTAAGATTGCTCAGGATCCTGTTTCTTTAGAAACTCCAATTGGAGAAGAAGAAGATTCACATTTGGGTGATTTTGTTCCTGATGAAAACAATATGTCTCCGGAAGATTTTACTATTCATGAAATGTTAAAAGAAGAGATTAGTGATGTTTTACTTACTTTGACTGAAAGAGAAGAACAAGTACTTAGACTTAGGTTCGGTCTTGATGATGGGTCATCTAAAACATTAGAAGAAGTTGGGCAAATGTTTGGTGTAACAAGGGAAAGAATTAGACAAATTGAGGCTAAGGCCTTAAGAAAATTAAGACATCCATCTAGAAGTAGAAAGTTGAAGGATTTCTTAAATGAGTAAATTATCTAAAAGATTAGAAATGGTGGCTAGTTTTATAGATGAAAATGATAAATCCGTGATTGATATTGGTTGTGATCACGGACTTTTGTCTATATATTTAGCTGAAAAATTTAATAATTTAAAAATTATTGCTAGTGATGTTAATAATAATGCTTTAGAGTCTGCTAGAAAGAATGTACATAAATATAAATTAGAAGATAGAATAGATATTAGACTTGGCAGTGGTGTATCTGTTATTAATAAGAAAGATAAAATTGATACATTAGTAGTAGCTGGTATGGGTGCTAATACTATTATTGGATTTCTTAAATATTCTCAAGATAAACTTAAAGGTATTAATAAGATTATTATCCAAAGTAATACTGATTTATATTTCTTAAGAAAAAATATGGTTAGTATGGGTTATTATATTGATGATGAAGAATTGGTTCTTGATAAGAATATTATTTATACTGTTATCGTGTTTAAGAAGGGTAGGAAAAGATATTCTTATAAAGAATTATATTTAGGTCCAATATTATTAGATAAGAATAGTGAATTATTTAGAAAGAAATGTGATAAAGAACTTAAGACAATTACTATGATATTAAATAATATTGGGAGTGGACATTATTTATATAAATTAAAATTAAAAAGGAATATTAAAATACTTAAAAACTATTGCCTTAAACGACAAAATATGCTAAAATGTGTTTATAGACTATAGAGAGGATGTGTTCTCAAATGAAACAAGAAAATGTAATGATAGTAAATTATTTTTTTGTTAACTCCAAGTTAATTAGGGGGGGGGCAAAAAAGTCTAATCAATAGTATATGTTGTTATTATATTGAAATAGTAAAAAGAGATTACAAATTAACTAATAGAAATATTAGCTTTTCTTTGTAGTCTTTTTTTGCGTGTGAAAGGAGTTAGTTATGGGAGGTAAAGAAAAAAGAAATTTTATGTTAGGGAGTTTGATATTGGTTCTCGTAATATCAATTGGTTATTTTGGCATAAGTTCTGCCAGTAATACTTATGCTATAGATTCAGGAACTAGTGATACTGATGCGACTGGTGGTTCCTGTTATTATTGTTCATCTAATGCACCTCTTAAAAGATATGTTTGGTCTAGTACTACACCAACAACCGCTTGTAGTGGAGGTAATTGGCGTATCAAAGAAAGTAGGGATACTAGTTCTAAATGTAAGTCATTTACTTGTAATATTTATTATAAAGGAGAAAATGGTTTGGCTATTGGAATTGATGATACAATAATAACTGATTTTGGAACAATAACTACATCTGTTCCAACTAAGTCCGGTTATATTTTTGATGGATGGAAAATAGGAAATTCTACTTATTCTAGTGGCGCTAATTTTAGTTGTGATACTGCTGGTAATTATAGTGCTTTTGCAATTTTTCATAAAAAGCCATGTAAATGGACTACTGCTACAGCATGTGAAAATGCAAATCCTGGTTATAAATGTAGGTCTACGGATGGTACATGTTGGATGAAAGGGGACCCTATTTCTTATACTATTAGTTATAATGCTAATGGTGGTAGTGGAGCCCCAGGTAGTCAGACTAAGACACATGGTACTGATTTAACATTAAGTAGTACTAAGCCTACTAGAAATGGATATAATTTTTCAAAATGGACAACTGGTAAAGATGGTAGTGGTACGAGTTATGCTCCAAGAGCTACATATAATGCAAATGCAAGTATTACGTTATATGCACAATGGATTTCTGCATGTAAATGGACTACTGCTGATGCTTGTCAAAAAGCTAATCCTGGATATACATGTAAATCTACTGGTACTGATGGTGCATGTTGGGATGTTGATAAACCATCTACTTATACTATTAGTTATAATGCAAATGGTGGTAGTGGAGCTCCAGGTAGTCAAACTAAGACGCATGGTACTGATTTGAAATTAAGTAGTACTAAGCCTACTAGAAGTGGATATACTTTTGTAAATTGGAATACTAAGAGTGATGGTAGTGGTACAAATTATGCTTCAGGTGCTACATATAATACAAACGCCAATATTACTTTATATGCAATATGGAAAACAAATTCAAGTGGTGGTGATACTACTACTAAATATACAGTATCATATAATGCAAATGGAGGAAGTGGAACTCCAAGTAATCAAACAAAGCCACAAGGTACTAATTTGGTATTAAGCAGTACTAAACCTACTAGAAGTGGATACACTTTTGTAAATTGGAATACTAAGGGTGATGGTACTGGTAAGAGTTATGCTCCAGGAGCTACATATAGTACTGATGCAAATCTTACTTTATATGCAATATGGAAAACAAATGCTAGTGGTGGACCTGTTACTAAAAAATACACTATTAAGTTTGATGCTAATGGTGGCACTGGAACAACGAAAGAGGTTGTATGTGATTATGGTAGTAAATGTACTTTAACTGGTAATGCCTTTACTAGAGATGGTTATGAATTTACTGGTTGGAATACTAAGAGTGATGGTAATGGAGTTAGTTATCGTGATGGAGCAGTTGTAAAGGATCTTTCATCTGTTGATGGTTCCATAGTTACGTTGTATGCTAAATGGAAAGCAAATGATGTTGATGTTGAGGAACATGTAATTACTTTTATTCATAATGATGGTACTAATAGAATTACAGTTTTAGCAGTAGATGATAATGATACTATTCCTTTTATTATACCTGATAGAGATGGTTATGAATTTGCTGGTTGGTATACTGATGTTGATTTAACCAAAAAGTATGATTTTACTACTAAAGTTAAAGGCGATATTACTTTATATGCTAAGTGGACTGAAGATGGTTATTCCAGTGATAAGACTGATGAAGAGATTAGTAATAATAGTAAAACTGGTGATGTTATGATGTTTATTGTTTGGACTGTTGGTATAGGAACTTTAGCATATAGTGTTTACTATTTTAAGACGAGAAAAGAAAATTAATAAAAAGTACTAAAAAAGTACTTTTTTTCTTTTACTTTCATATTCTTTATTGAAAGGGAGAGTGATTATGAAACAGATTGTACCATTTAAGAAAGAATTATCATTTAAAACTAAAGTTAGTGAGATTACTTCTATATCTTTGGAAAGAGAAATTAATGTTGAAGAAGAAGGTATTATTACTGGTGTATTTCATATTACTGGGAATTATAAGATGAATGAGGGCTCTATTAATAGAGATGAGTTTTCTTTTGATTTACCTTTTGATATTACATTAGATCCTAGATATGATATTAGTACTGTTAAGGCTGATATTGATGATTTTTATTACGATGTTATTAATAATGATACTTTGAGTGTTAATATTGATTTATTTATTGAAGCTGAATATTTACCGGAAGATGTAACAAAGGAAGAAGATGCTTTGGATGAAAAAGTAGAAACTGAGGAGATAGAAGAAGTTAGAGTAGAAAAAATAAAAGTTGATGATGTGAAAGATGATATACCAGTAGTTGATGAAAAGAAAGAGGAAACTATGGAAAAAATAAATACTGAAGAAATTAAAGAGGAAACTAGAGAAAATGATAATATTACCGCTAGTGATTTGTTTTCTAATTTAGATGATAGTGAGACTTATACTACTTATTATGTTTATATTGTTAAAGAAGAAGATACTATTGATAAAATACTTATTAAATATGGTATTACAAAAGAAGCATTTGAAGATTATAATGATATAACAAATATTAAACCTGGAGATAAGGTTATTATACCTAAGACTAGTGAATAATGATATTAGAAGTGAAGTAAGTAAATATAATTTGCCTTATAATAAGCTTACTATTAAATCAGGGGTTAAAATAGTCGATGATAGAATAGTTATTAAAAATAAAAATAATAATGATATTGATAAGACTTATAATTATTTAAGATCAAGGGCTTTTGATTATTTTCCTTATCCAATAGAAGAATCTAATAAATATGAAATATATCCATATATTGAAGATGTATATGAGCCAAGAGAACAAAAGGCTATGGATATGGTGCATTTACTTAGTTTACTTCATAGTAAAACTACTTTTTATAGGGAAGTAGATATTGATAAAAATAAAAAAATATATGAAGATATTGTTAATGATATTGATTATTTGAATAATTATTACAATGAACTTATTTCTTTGATTGAAAAAGATGTTTATATGTCTCCTTCTTCTTATTTGATTGCTAGAAATATTAATATTATATTTAGTAGTATTTATTATGTTAAAGATAATATTGATAAATGGTATAAATTAATTGAAGATAATAAGAATGAAAGAGTTTCATATATTCATAATAATATTAATTTAGATCACTACCTTAAAAGTGATAAGCCATATTTAATTAGTTGGAATAAAAGTAGGGTTGATAGTCCTATATATGATTTATTATCTTTTTATAAGAATCATTATTTAGAATTTGATTTTGATGATTTATTTCATTATTATGAAAGTAATTATCCGTTAAAAGATAATGAAAGATTACTTTTATTTATTTATATGGCTATTCCTCCTAAAATTGTTATTGATGGTAGTGAGTATGATATGTGTATAAAAATAAATAAAAATATGGAATATTTGTATAAAACTAGTAATTTAATTATGAACTATCAAAAGTAGATAGTTCTTTTAAATTAACATTTTAAAATATACTTGTAAGAATGACTAATATATGGTATCATAAATTATGATAGGAGGAGAGTATGAATAATAGTGTTAATGTTCAGAATGAAAATAATAATGAATTAAAGAAAGCCATATTGATAGGAATTATTGTTTCGATTGTTGGTTCTATTGTGGTGATTTTAATACTTAGGTTTTTGGTATTTGGGGTACATAAAAATACTACTGGTTTGTCTGATTATAAGGCTGCTAATGTGGATTTAAATTGTGCTTATAGTCATAATACAGGTGATACTGATATATCTATTTATTCTGATTTTATTTACAATTATCAAAAGAGTTATAAACTTGCTATTTATAATAGAATGGTTATTAAGTATCAAAATGGTTTAACAGATGATAATGTTACTGAAATGATTAACAAATTGAATTCTTTAGATTGTATAGTAGATGGTAATAATGATTTTTGTGTAAGCAATCGTCTTAATTTCGATTCGTCTGGTTTTGGCTGGAGTTATATTACTGATAAGCCAAATAATACACTTACTGTTATCTTTTATAATTATTATGGTTCTGGTAAAAGAATAACTGCTAATGATAAGGAACAAATAAAAACTCATTATAAAAATGAAGGATATATTTGTGAATAGAAATAAAACTTACTTTGGTGAGTTTTTTCTTTACTTTGATTCTTATAATTGTTATAATTATTAAGAAAAGAGGAATTATATGAAAGATAATTTTATTAAAGGCTTTTTATATAAAGAAATATATCGTAATGAGATTAATGGTTATATGGTTGGTCTTTTTAAAATAAAGGATAATAATATTGACTATGATGATGATATGATACATATAACTGGAATATTACCTAGACTTAGTGAAAAAAAAGAATATATTTTATATGGTGAAATTGTTTATCATAATAAGTATGGAAAACAATTTAATGTTAATTCTTTTGAAGTTAATATTCCTACTAAAGAAGAAGAGTTGATTGTCTTTTTATCAAGTGATTTATTTCCAATTGGAGAAAAGACTGCTAAAAAGATCGTTGATACTTTTCATGAGGATACTATTAATAAAATACTTGAAAACAAAGATTGCCTTCAATTGATACCTAGACTTGGGGAAAATAAAATTAATAGAATATACAATGTTTTAGTGGATTATCAAAGTACTTCTAATATTGTTATGGAACTTACTAAACTTGGTTTTGATATGAAAGATTCTTTATCTTTTCTAAATAAGTATAATAATAAAATATTAGATACTGTTAATAATAATATATATGAGCTTATTGATAGTGATGAAATGTCTTTTGTTAAGATTGATGAAATTGCTCTTGGTATGGGAATTAATGAAGATGATGAAAGAAGAATTAAGGCATTAATTATCTATATTATGAAAGAATTGTGTTTTAATAATGGAGATACTTATTTATTTTTGGAAGAAATATCTAATATGTTATCTAATTATGTTAGTATTAGTAATGAAAAATTTGACTATTTGATGGTGAAACTTGTTAAGAATAAAAAAATTATTATTGAAGATAAGAGATATTATTTAAGAAAATTTTATGAGGCTGAAAAATATATTTGTGAAAGACTTTGTTTTCTTAATGATATGAGTATTAATAGTAATATTAGTATTGATAAATATATTAATAATAAAGAAAAAGATGATAAAATTAAGTATGATGAAATACAAAAGAAGGCTATATATTCTGGCGTTAATAATAATATTACTATTATTACTGGTGGACCTGGAACTGGTAAGACTACAATTGTTAAGGCAATTGTTAATATTCTCATTCATGAAAAAAAATTAAAAAAAGATGATATTGCACTTCTTGCTCCAACAGGGAGAGCTAGTAAGAAACTTATGGAAACTACTGGTATTAGTGCTAGTACTATTCATAAATATTTAGGATGGGATAAGGATACTAATACTTTTGCTACCGATGAATATTCTCCAAATGGTCAAAAATATATCATTGTTGATGAAGTTAGTATGATTGATACTTTACTTATGGAAGCTTTATTTAAGGGTATTAGGAGAGATGCTAAACTTATTTTAGTAGGAGATTACTATCAATTACCTAGTGTTAGTGAAGGACAGATACTTAAAGATATTATTGATAGTGATTGCCTACCTGTTATTAGACTTAATCAAATATATAGACAAAGTGAAGATTCATATATTCTTAACTTAGCTTATGATATTAAGAATAAAAATATTAGTGAAGATTTATTTATTAAAAAAGATGATTATTTATTTATTAGTAGTGATAATGATAATGCTGGTAGTTATATTAAAGAAGTTGTTAAAAAAGCTATTAAAAAAGGATATACTGATAGGGAAGTACAAATATTAGCTCCTATGTATAAGTCTTTAAATGGTATTGATAATCTTAATATTATGCTACAAGAATTGTTTAATCCTAGTAGTAAAAATAAAAAAGAAATAAATATTAGAAATGTTACTTTTAGAGAATGTGATAAGGTATTACAACTTGTTAATGATCCAGATAATAATGTTTATAATGGTGATATTGGATATATTGAAGATATTATTATTTCTAAAGATAAAAAGATAATTAATCAGATTAATATTAATTATGATGGTAATATTGTTGAGTATACACCAGATAAATTTATTAATTTTAGACATGGATATGCAATTAGTATTCATAAAGCACAAGGTAGTGAATTTGATATGGTTATTATGCCTGTTGTTAATTCTTTTAAGAGAATGCTTTATAACAAACTTGTTTATACTGGTGTTACTAGAGCTAAAAAAAGTCTTGTTATAGTGGGAGACTCGAATGCTTTTATTTATGGTATTAATAATGATTATGTTGATAATAGAAAAACTACTTTAAAAGATTTTATTATTAATTTTTATAATGAATAGTATAATTATTGATATATGGTTAATAATATGATTGGTATATTAAATACCAATCATATTTTAGAGAGGTGAGATTATGAAATCTAAGACAGGTATGGCTTTAATGGGATTAGGTATTGGAGTTGGGAGCGCCGCTCTATACACAAATATAAAAAATGGTAATATGAAGAAGTTAGTTAGAAAGATGAATTCCGCTAAAACTAAAGCTATTAGTGACCTAGAAAATATGATGTAGGAAGAGAAGATTTTTCTCTTTCTTTTTTTATATTTTTTTGATATAATTTAGTAGGAGGATAGGTATGGGAAAAAGAAAGAAGAGAAAGAGTAATGTTGGTACTATAATTATGATTATAGTTATAGTGTTACTTAGTTTATTTGTTTATTTACTGGCTACTAAAAGAATTGATTTTAATAATAAGAATGATGATTTAGTAGAAGATAATACTAATATAGATAATAATAAAAACAATAATGATAAGAATGATAAAACTATTTCTAAGGAAGAAGCAATTACTATTAGTAAAGAGAAGATGCCTGTTATGATTAGTTTGGCTAATCAAAAGAGAGGACTATATGGTTACTGTGGTGAATTTGATGAAGATGCGGACTTTTTGACTATAGGTAATGATACTTATGATTTATCTTCTGAATTTAAGAGTGTTAGTGAAGTTAAAAAATATTTGGAAGAAAATATTAGTAGTGAACTTATTAATGAGTATTTTGATAATAATAAGTATCAAGAAAAAGATGGTAAATTATATTGTATGGTAGCACATAAAGGTGTTGATTTAGCTTACCTTAGAAATGAAAATATGATTAATAATGATAATACTAAATATGATGTTTTAAATTTAGGTAATGATAGTTTTGATGTGGAAGTTGTTATTTCTTATTATTCAGTAGGAGATAATACTCCTAGTAACTTACTTACTATTTCTTCTAAGATAGAGAAGATAGATGGTAAATATGTCGTTACTAAATATAGTGATAATGTTTAAATAGAATAATTAAATGAGAGTAATATCTCATTTTTTTATGTAAAAAAAGAAGTAATTATTTTACTTCCATAGTATTTACTTTTTTAGTTAATCTTGATTTTTCTCTATCAACTTTATTTTTATGAACTAAACCTTTAACTTTAGCATTATCTAAAGCTTTAATTGCTTTCTTTAATGATTTGTCTGCTAGGCTCTTATTTCCTGCTAATACAGCTTTGTCTGTTTCTTTAATAGCATTTTTAACAGTAGACTTTAATTGTTGATGTGCTAAAGTTGTTTTTCTTATTTGAATTATTTTTTTCTTTGCATTTTTAACATTTGCCATAAAAATTCATCTCCTTCCAAAACTAATTATAATTTTACCAAAAAATTATAGAAAAAGCAAATATTTTTAGTGTTTTTTGTAAAAAATATTACTGGTGATAGATATGGGACATGAAATTGACTTAAACAAGTATAATATTAGGACTGATTTGATACTTGAAAGTATTACTGATAATGGTAATTATATTGATACTAAAACAGAGAATTACGGAAATATTTCTGTTACTAGTGTTAATATTGATGATGAAAGTAGTAAACTTATTAATAGAAAGAAGGGTAAGTATGTTACTATTTTATTTAATGATGCTACAGATAAAGAAAATTGTGATAGGATAGAGGAAATTTTTATTAAAGTTCTTAATGATTTTGTTGGTGATAATAATAATATTCTTGTTATTGGTCTTGGTAATGATAAGAGTACTCCTGATAGTTTGGGACCTAAAGTTATTGATAATTTAATTATTACTAGACATTTATTTGTACTTGGTGAAGATATTAGTAAAGGTATTAAAGAAGTAGCTGGTTTTTGTCCAGGTGTTATGGCATGTACTGGGATAGAGACTGGTGATTATATTAAGGCTGTTATTAATGAAGTTAAGCCGAATATGGTAGTAGTAGTTGATGCTCTTGCTGCTGGCAGTATGGATAGAGTTAATAAGAGTATTCAAATTACTGATACTGGTATTCATCCTGGTAGTGGTGTTGGTAATATGAGAAAAGAAATTAGTTATGATACTATGGGTATTCCTGTTATTGCTATTGGGGTTCCTACAGTAGTAGAGGCTTCTGTTATTGTATATGATACTATTAATTATTTATTCAAACATATTTCTTATATTAAAGATAATCAAAGTAAAAACAAACTTATTTTTAGTAGAAGTAATTATGTAGATAAAATAAAAGATAAGGATTTAAATTTAGAAGAGAAAAGAGATATTCTTGGTATGATAGGAGAATTGTCGGATACTGATAAGAAAAGTTTAATTGAGGAGGTTCTTACATCTGTTAATTATAATTTCATTGTTACTCCTAAAGAAGTTGATTTTGTTATTGATAAACTTTCTATGATTATTGGTGAGGGTATTAATAAGTGTTTGCATGATATTTAGAAGAATCTCTTGACATAAATATTAAAATATTGTATATTATGTGTAGTGAATGTGAGATTGCTTACTCTACAGTAGTTTGCGTTTTATATTCAACTTCGTTCCTATTCTGTTTGAAGGGACGATTAAAATTTTATGACTGGTCGTGACCCGTAGGGTTGCGGCTAGTCTTTTCTTTTTAGGATAATAATTACATTTTCATTTTTCTTGACAATTATTTTATTGACCCATTTTGTCGTTTCCGAATTATATACTTTTTCTAATTGTCTTAATAAATCATTTTCTTGTATGTTACTATTTGTAATATCAAAAATAAAGTTTTTGGATTGTCTCTTTTTTCTTTTGATAGTATCTTCTATAATTCTTTTACCACATCCTGTTATTGATTTTAGGTCCCAGTATTCATTTCTAAATAAATAATCTGCTGTCATAATGCCATCTGGTTTATTTATTCTTGGAAGCATATATATTTTTCCTCCAAATGTTTTTTCTAACCATATAGCAATATCTTTTTCTTTTTTTGAATAATCTAAAACTACATTTTTACCATCTACTTTATATTTAAATCCTTTACTATCTTTAAAATAATTTTTATCTAGTATTTTGTGACTGTTAGATTTATTGTTTTTTGCAAAATTTTTTGTTATATCTATGTAATTAACATTTTCTACTTCTTTTTCTGTAACCATTTATTGCCTCCTTTATCATTGTCTAATTGTATATGATAATATATATTGTTGTTGATGTCAATTACTAAAGTATCAAAAAAGTGTAAAGTAGTGAAGAAAATATTTTATATTTTGGATAAAATAATATATAATATACTTAGGAGATGATAGAAATGAAAATAGCAATAAATGGTTTTGGTAGAATTGGTAGATTAGTATATAGATTAATGAAAGAAGATGATTTCTTTGATGTAGTAGCTATTAATGATTTATCTAGTAGTGAAGAGATGGCTTACTTACTTAGATATGATACTAATCATAGAACTTATGATAAAGATATTACTTTTGATAGTGAAGGTATTATTGTTGATGGTAAGAAAACTAGAGTATATAGTGAGATGGATCCTAGTAATCTTCCGTGGGGAGAACTTGGTATTGATTTAGTATTTGAATGTACTGGTAAGTTTACTAAGAAGGAAGATGCTAATAAACATATTTTGGCAGGTGCTAAGAAAGTACTTATTAGTGCTCCTGGTAAGGGTGATATGAAGACTATTGTTTATAATGTTAATGATGATATATTAACTAGTGATGATATTATTGTATCAGCGGCTTCTTGTACTACTAATTGTTTAGCACCAATTGTTAAAGTACTTGATGATAATTTTGGTATTGAAAGAGGATTTATGACTACAATTCATGCTTATACTAATGATCAAGTTACTTTAGATGTTTCTCATAAAAAAGGGATTAAAGAAAGAAGAGGTAGAGCATGTGCAATGAATATTGTGCCTACTTCTACTGGGGCTGCTATTGCAATTGGTAAAGTAATTCCAAGTTTAGATGGTAAACTTAGTGGTGGTGCTATTAGGGTACCAGTATCTGATGGTAGTTTAGTTGATTTATCTTTAGAACTTACTGAGAAAGTTACAGTAGAAGAAATTAATAGTGCATTTATAAATAATGCTAGTGAGACTTTAGTTACTACTACTGATCCAATTGTTTCTTCTGATGTTATTGGTACTACTTGTGGCGCATTAGCAGACTTATCTTTAACTAAAGTAGTAGAACATGATGGTAAACAAATGGTTAAAGTTATTTCTTGGTATGATAATGAAATGGGTTATTCTGCTCAGATGGTTAGAACTGCTAAGAAATTACTTAGTTTATAATTACTTAAGATTATTCTTAAGTTTTTTTCTTTGGAAAATATTTTAGTTAGAAAGGATTTCACACCAATACATATTTTATAATTTTTACTTCTAGACTACAGGCTAGAAGTAACACTAAAAGACTTTGGCTTTTAGTGAAAGGTATGGAAAATTTGTACTATTTTACTTTTCACTTATTTATATCTAGTATATATTATAGTGAGGTGTGGTATGAATACGATTTCTATTTATGAATTAAAGAAAATTAGTAGTCCTATTATTATTGATATTAGAGATAATTATTCATATAGTATTTCTCATGTTAAGAATGCTATTAATATACCTTATTATAATTTACTTAATAATTATTCTCATTATTTAAATAAGAAGAAGAGATATTATCTTTATTGTGAAGAGGGCAAACAAAGTTTAGAGATTAGTAAGAGACTTAATGCTTTTGGATATGATACTTTGAGTATTACTGGAGGTTTTATTTCTTTTAAATAGGGTTATTTCATATAATTTAGTATGAGAATGTTACTAAAGAATAAGAAAAGGAAAAAAAGTAAAGTTATTAATACTATTATTGTTATTTTTATATTTCTGGTATTATTTGTTATTATATTTATTAATTATTATTCTAATAAATCCAGAGATGTACTTATGGCTTATGCTGAGGCTGAAACTAGGAAACTTACTGTTTTAGTTATTAATAAGGCTATTACTAAACAGATGAGTGATTCATGGGCTGATGATATTTTTGATATTGTTTATAATGATAAAGGAGAAATTGTTTTAATTGATTTTAATAGTAAGAATTCTTCTAAAATACTTAGTACTATGACTAGTTTAATTGAACTTAATCTTAGGGCTATTGAAGAAGGAAAGATTGATATGTTAGAACTTCCTCTTAATAGTTTAGATGCTTATGATATGGATTTGCTTGATAAGGGTATTATTACTTATATTCCTTTTGGTATGGTTACTGGTTCTAGTCTTTTATATAATCTTGGCCCTAAGATTCCAGTTAAGTTATCATTAGTGGGAGATGTTGTTACTGGATTTTCTACGGATGTTACAGAATATGGTATTAATAATGCTTTAATTAAATTAATGATTGATGTTAAAGTTGATACGAGGATTATTTTACCTATTATTAGTGAAGAAATTAATATTGATGCTAGTATTCCTATCGCTATGAAAGTTGTGCAGGGTAAAATTCCTGATTATTATATGAATGGTTTTAGTAGTAGGTCTAATATAAGTAATTAAACTGTCTATTTATTGTAAATAGATAGTTTTTTTCTTTACTTATTGGATTTTATTTTATATAATAAGGGTGCAAGGTGATATAAATGAAATTAACTAAAGAAGTAGTAGAAAAAATATCTAGTATTAAGGGAGAACCTAAATGGATGCTTGATTTTAGACTTAGATCTCTTGATGCTTTTTTAAAGAGTAATAATCCTAATTTTGGACCTAAACTTGATATTGATTATGATAACATTACTTATTATAAAGAGAGAGAGAATAATTTAACAGATAATTGGAATAATATTTCTTGTGATGTTAGAAATATTTTTGATGATTTGGGTGTTATCTCTGCTGAAGCAAAATACTTAGATGGTATGGGGGCTCAATATGATAGTGAAGTTATTTATCATAATATGAATGAGGAGTTAAAGAAAAAGAATGTTATCTTTATGGATACTGATAGTGCTTTAAGAGAGTATCCTGAATTATTTAAAAAATATTTTAATACTTTAGTTAAATATAATGAGAATAAATTTACAGCTTTAAATGGTGCTGTATGGAGTGGAGGAACTTTTATTTATATTCCTCCTAATACGGAACTTGATAGACCTCTTCAGAGTTATTTTAGAATTAATAGTAAGAATATGGGACAGTTTGAGAGAACGCTTATTATTGTTGATGATAATAGTAGTGTTCATTATATGGAGGGATGTACTGCTCCTACTTATACAGAGGATTCTCTTCATGCAGCAGTAGTTGAAATATTTGTTGGTAAGAATAGTAAGTGTAGATATAGTACTGTACAAAATTGGTCTACGGATGTATATAACTTAGTTACTAAGAGGGCTAGCGTTGAAGAGAATGGTTTAATGGAATGGATTGATGGTAATGTTGGCTCTAAGACTAATATGAAATATCCTGCTTGTATTTTAAAAGGTGATTATGCGAGAGGTACTTGTATTAGTGTTGCTGCTGCTGGAGAAGGTCAGATACAAGATTCTGGTGCTAAAATGATTCATTTGGGTAAATATACAAAGAGTAATATTATATCTAAATCTATTGCATCAGGTGGTGGTAATGCTACTTATAGAGGTACTGTTAAAATTACGAAGAATGCAATTGGCTCAAAGGCTTCAGTTAAATGTGATACTTTGATTCTTGATGATAAATCTAAGAGTGATACTATTCCTACTAATATTGTTAATAATAATAGTTCCTTTATGGAACATGAGGCAACAGTATCAAAGATTAGTGAAGATAAGTTATTTTATTTGATGAGTAGGGGACTTGATGAGGATAAGGCTAAAGAACTTATTATTATGGGATTTATATCAGCATTTAGAGAGGAATTACCAACAGAGTATGCAGTAGAACTTAACAGACTACTTGCTATTAATATAGGAGATAAATAGATGAAAAAGATAATTGGATTTTTATTTGTAATTATTATTTTAGGGTGTGGTGGTTATTTTGTATATGTTAATTATATTAAAAGTAAAGTACCTAAACTTAATTTAGAAGAAGAGGTTAGTGTTGCTTCTAAATATTATGTTTATGGTAATCATTTTAATATAGAAGGTAATATTGATATTAAAGATAAGAATTATGATAGTTTATGTCTTACTTTATATAATGGTGAGGATAAAGATATAGAAATTACTTCTGATACTGATGGTGGTAAGATTAATTATTATATTTCTAATCTTATTAATGATGGTTTATATTTAGATAATTTAGATATTGGTACTTATTATTTAGTACTTAAGGCTACTTATCCTAATAGTGAGGATAGTGAAAAGCCTATTATTAAATATTATGGTATTAAGAATGATACTAAGTATAAGAAAACTGTTTATTATACTTTATCTAAATATAATAATATAATTACTATTGATTCTAATAATGAATATAATACTTTAGAATTTGTTGTTAAAAAGAATAATAGTAAGAATAAGAATTATGATGTTACTATTGATCCAGGTCATGGTGGTATGGATGGCGGAGGTGCTTCTGGCAATTATAAAGAAACTGATTTTACTATGGATATTAGTAAGAAAGTTAAAAGTAATTTAGAGAAGGCTGGTATTACTGTTAAATTAACTCATGATGAAGGTGATATTGATAAAAATCATGTTATGGATGAGTATAATAAAGGTGGTAGGGCGGTTATTCCTAATGAGGTTAAAAGTAAATATACTTTCTCTATTCATATTAATAAGAGTGGTTCTTCTAAAGTAAAGGGAATTGAAGTATATACTCCTAGTGATATTAATTATGATTTAGCTAAAGATATAGTAAATAATATTACTAGTAATACTAGCTTAGGATACTCTTCTAATAGATTATATAAGAAGTTTGATGGGATTTATACTCATAACTTTACTGAGAGTGAAGTTAAGTCTGCGATTGATGGATATGATGAAAAAAATTATAAACATTATAATGTTACTACTAAATCCAATTATTTATATATGATTAGAGAAACGGGAGGCTTTATGACTGGTGCTTATATTGATAATAGTAATCCTGATAAGGTAGGAGTTAATCCCTACTATGATAGTAATATTGGTAATGAATCTTACTTATTAGAACTTGGTTATATATCTAATAGTACTGATGTTAATACTTTAAAAGAAGAGCAAGATGCTTTAGCAAAGGCTATTTCTGATTCAATTATTAAAGAAATTAATGAAAAAATGTAAAATTTATGTAAAGTTAGTAAATTTTTAAGAGATGTTTTTGAGATATATTTTTTTAGGGAAAAAATTCTTTTCTGGCCGAGAAACGATGATTTTCCCTATTTTTTTATAGGGGAAAATTATGTTTTAAAAATTTGCAAATAATCTCTCTTTTTTGGTATAGTGATGGCGAAAGGAGGGAATTATGGTTAATCAAATAGTTTTAGTAGGAAGAATTGCTAGAGCACCTGAAACAAAGGTTACGGAAAATGGTAAGAAATATGCTACTTTAACTCTTGCAGTACCAAGAAACTATAAGAATGTTAATGGTGAATATGATACTGACTTTTTAGATTGTACTTTATGGTCTGCAGTTGCGGAATCTACTAGTGAGTATTGTGACACTGGTGACATGATTGGTGTTAAAGGTAGAGTTCAAACAAGAATTATTGAATCTCCTGATGGTGTTAAGAGAAAAAAGACTGAGATAGTAGCTGAGAAAGTTACTTTTCTTACTTCTAATCCTAATCGTAAAAAGGATACTATAGAAGATTCTTCTTTAGAAGAAGAATAGTTGTTTGAGGCCAAGAAATTTGGCCTCTTTTCAATTAAAAAATTAAAAAAAATGTAAAAAGGGGTTGATATATTTTTATTTTGTTGTTATTATATATAATCAAGAAAAGGAAGTGATGTATCTCTTATAAAAATATTATTTATGAGGGATATTTTTTCTATCAGGAGGAGATAAAATGACTCAGACTAATCTACCTATATTATATCTTAGAGATGTGGTACTACTTCCATTTAATGATATTAGACTTGAATTTAGCAATGATATTGATAAAAAAATACTTAATATAGCAGAAAGTAATTATGATGGTTATGTTCTTTTGATTAATTTAAATGATCCGTTAGAAGAAGAACCTGACTATAATACTTTACCGGATATTGGAATATTAGGTAAGATTAAATCAAAAATTGATTTACCTAATGGTATTACTAGAGTAGTTATGACTGGTATTGATAGAGTAGAAATTGTTAGTATTAATAATAATGATGATTTTTTGTCAGCATTTGTTATTTCTACTAAGGAATATGATTATAATGAAGTAGAAGCTTCTGCTTTAAGAAGAGTTTTGTATCGTAAATTAGATGAGTATATTGATATATCTCCTTATATGTCTAATACTGTTATCGGTAGAATTACTGAGGTTAAGAATATTAGTAAGTTATCTGATATTATTGTGTCTGAGTTACCTCTTGAATATAATGAAGTATTAAAGTATGTTAGTATTACTAATCCTATGAATAGAATTAGAGAAATTACTTTAGATTTGTCTAAAGAGATTGAGACAGTTAGATTAGAGAATGAAATTGAAGATAATTTAAAGGTTAAACTTGAAGAAGAACAAAAAGAATATATGCTTAGAGAGAAGATTAAACTTATTAAAGAAGAACTAGGGGAAGTTGATTTAAAAGATGCTGACATTGATAAGATTAGAAATAAGATGAATAGTCTTGATTTACCTGAAAGCATTATTAAGAGACTTAATGAAGAGATTGATAGATATTCTCTTACTAGTAGTGCTTCTCCTGAGGTTACCACTATTAGAACTTATATTGATTGGCTTCTTTGCTTACCTTGGAATAAGTTATCTAAAGATAATACTGATGTTAAAAAGATTACTGAGGTTCTTAATAATTCGCATTTTGGTTTAGAGAGTGTTAAGAAGAGAATTATTGAATATATAGCAGTAAAGAAAAAGACTAATACTTCAAATAGTCCTATTATATGTTTAGTGGGCCCTCCTGGTGTTGGTAAGACTTCACTGGCTAGTAGTATTGCTAAGGCTTTAAATAAGGATTTTGTTAAGGTATCTCTTGGCGGTATTAATGACGAAGCAGAAATATTAGGTCATAGAAGAACTTATGTGGGAGCTTCTCCTGGTAAGATTATTCAACAAATGAAGAAGGCTAATACTTCTAATCCGGTATTTTTAATTGATGAGGTTGATAAGCTTACTAAGGATTATAAGGGTGATCCTGCTAGTGCACTTCTTGAGATTCTTGATAAGGAACAGAATGATAAGTTTTGTGATAACTATATTGAAGAAGAATTTGATTTATCTAATGTTATGTTTATACTTACGGCAAATAATATTGGTGGTATACCTGCTCCTTTACTTGATAGACTAGAGATTATTGAGTTATCTAGTTATACAATATATGAAAAACTTAATATTGCTAAATATCATTTAATTCCTGATTTACTTAATGAATATAAGGTTAAGAATATTAAGTTTACTGACTCTGCTATTCAGAAAATTATTACTTATTATACTAAAGAGGCGGGGGCTAGAGATTTATATAGACAGATTGATTCTATTATTAGAAAGGCTATTATTAATAATGATAAGAGCAGTAAGATTGTTATTGATAATGGTGATGTTGAAGCTTATTTAGGGGCTACTAAATATAATATTACTATTAATGATACTAATACTAAGACTGGTATTGTTAATGGTCTTGCTTATACAATGTATGGTGGTAATATTCTTAAAGTTACTTGTACTTTATATCCTGGTAAGGGTAATGTTACTTTGACTGGTGCTTTAGGAGATGTTATTAAAGAAAGTATTTATATTGCTCTTAGTTATATTAAGGCTAATAATACGATGTTTAAAATAGATTATAAAATATTTGAAGAAGTAGATTTTCACTTTCATATTGAGGAGGGAAGTATTCCTAAAGATGGTCCTTCTGCGGGGGTTACTATTGTTACTGCTATACTTAGTTTACTTAAGAATAAGATTATTCCTAATAATGTTTCTATGACAGGAGAGATTACACTAAGAGGAAAGATACTTCCAGTAGGAGGTCTTAAGGAAAAATTGATTGCCGCTACTACGAATGGTATTGATACTGTTTATTTACCTCTCGAGTCTTCCAAGGAATTTTCTTTACTTCCTAGTGAGGTAAGAGATAATCTTAATATTATATTAGTTGAAGATTATGAAGATGTTTATAAGTCTTTGTTTAAATAATTTGAGAATAACTTTGCTTGTTATTCTTTTTTTGTAATTTTGATTGTATATTATTACTTTGTAGGTTATAATATATGTAGAAGGTGATGAATAATGCAAGGATTTGGAAGTATGTTAAGAGATTATTTAGAATTTTATAAAATATCACAAACTGATTTTGCAGAAAGACTTGGTATTTCTACTAAGCATATGAATGAAATATTATGTGGTAAAACTAATATGTCAGAAGAATTAATGCTTGGTATCAGTTTAATTACAGATATTGATATTAATTTGATATTTTATGTTGAATCTAAAAAGAGAATATATGATTATTTGAATAGTAATTTTGATAATGAAAAAGAAATTAATAAATATTTAAATACTTTTTGTATAAATGAAATGAGTAAAAGAAAATGGATTACTTTAAAAGATAGTTCTTCTTATACACAAAATGCAATGGACTTACTTGATTATCTTGGTATATCTAATTTTGATAATATTAATAAATATTATAATAAGAAAATATTATATAAAAAGAAAGATGATGCTGATCTTAATAAGATATATTTATGGATTAAAAGATGTGATAGAATAATAATGGGTAGGGAGATTAGTGATTATAAAAGTAGTAATTTAAATTTATTACTTAATGAACTTAAAATAATTAGAAATAATAAATTTAATGAAAAAGAACTTATTCAGTTATTTAATAAATATGGTATTTATTTAGTTATCGAGGATGCTTTACCTAGTACTAAGATTAGAGGATGTTCTATGGTAAAAGGAAATAATCCTTGTATATATATTACTAGATATTTTGAAGAAAAGGCTAGCTTTTACTTTACTTTATATCATGAACTTGGTCATGTAAAAAAAGATTATAATAGACTTAAAAATAAGATTATTATTAATGATGATGATAATGAAAAGGATATAGATAATTATGCTTTAAATGAAATGATTGATAGTAATACTTGGAATAAGATTAAAGTTAATATTAATGATCTAGAACATATATGCAGAGAAAATAATATACCTTTATATTTTGCTTATTATAGACTTGCTTATGAAGGTATTATTTCTTATGGGAGTAAAGAATATAATGAACATAAAGAAAAAATAAATTAGGGGTTATGCTCCTAATTTATTTATTCTATAAAAGTTAATTGATGGTTTATTGAATAATCTAAAGTTTATTCTTGATTCTCCAATACCGCTTGATACATATAAGTCAGTATCGTTTACTTTATAATAGTTTTCATAATATTTTTTACTACCATATGGTAAAAATAATTTTTTTACATATGGTATATTTATTTGGCCATTGTGGGAATGACCCGCTAATACTAAGTTTACTTTATATTTACTTAAAATTATATCAGTATAATCTGGTTCATGTGTAAGGATTATTTTATAACTTATATCTTCATTATCAGTAAAGTAATTCATTACTTTATCGATATCTGATTCATTATAACTATAAGTATCTACACCTCCAATAAAGAGTTTATCGTTATCTTTACCATAGATAATATCATAACTATTTTGTAACAGAGTAAAGCCACTATTGGTATAGATATCTTTTAATAAATCTATATCTTTAACATGATCATGGTTACCAATGATAGCATATTTTCCATATTTTGATTTTATATTATTTAATTCTTCAATTAAATCGTCTTTATCTTTATCAGTAGTAGTAAAGTCTTTATCTATTAAATCTCCAGTAAAAAATACAATATCTGGATTGATTAGATTTATTTCTTTTACTATTTGTTTTAATTTATTTTTATTGGTTACTCGTAAATAATGTAAGTCACTAAAATGAACTATTTTTATTCCATCAAATGTAGTAGCAATATCTTTAGTTTCAATAGTATATTCTTTAGTTTTTAATCCTTCGGTACCACCATATCTAGCATAAATTACTACTAGTGCTATAAGTAAGAATAATATTAATAGAAATCTTATAAATTTTTTCATGATAGGCCTCCTAGTGAAAGATATACTAGAACTGATAGAGCATTATGCATAGCATGAATGGTAATAGTAGAAAAGATATTATTTGTTTTATAATAAAGAGTAGCAAATACTATTCCTAATGAAGCATAAGGTATTAGATATACTAAATCTAAAGGGGTATTTATATAACTTACTATATGTAAGAAACCAAATAATAAGCCACTTGTTAAAATATAAATATATTTATTATTTATAGCATCTTTAATACTTTTTCTAAAAGTTAATTCTTCACATATAGGGGCATATATTACAGTACTAAATATCATTAATAGAGGAGATGTATCAATATAGCTTCTTACTAATTCTTCATTACCGGCGATAGTTTGTTTTAATACAAAGGTTATTATAATATTACTAATAGCCATAATGGCAAAACCTACTAACCAATATTTAAATGATTGTTTAAAGTTTTCAGAAAAGTTTTGAAAATATTCTTTTCCATTTTTTAATAGAGTTTTACGATATATTGCAATAAATATTATTAATAATATTAATTCAAATAAAACAGTATATAGTAGATACTCTTTTTCAGATAATGCTTTTAAGTTAATATTAAATACACTAAACATAATTGAAGTAAAGCATAATAGTAATAATATTATACCAATACTTTTAAAGATATTTTTTATTTTATTTTTCATGTTACCACCTCTTATATTATAACAATAAATTTTAAATTTATCTATATCTATTATGTAATTTTATGATATAATTAATTATGTAGATGGAGGTATTGTAATGAAAAAGATTAATAAACAGAGAAAAGATTATTTATCTTGGGATGAATTTTTTATGGGAGTTGCTAAACTTGCTGCAAGAAGAAGTAAGGATCCTAATACACAAGTTGGCGCTTGCATTGTAAGTAAAAATAATAGAATTTTATCAGTAGGATATAATGGTACTCCGAATGGTTATGATGATCATTATTTTCCTTGGGATAGAGAAGGAGATGCACTTGAAACTAAATATCTTTATGTTGTTCATGCTGAAAGAAATGCTATACTAAATTATAGAGGTAGTAATAAAGATTTAGAAGGAGCAAAAATATATGTTGATTTATTTCCTTGTAATGAGTGTGCAAAGGAAATTATTCAAGTTGGTATTAAAGAATTATATTATTTAGAGGATAAATATAAAGATACTAAAGAAGTTATTGCTTCTAAAAAAATGCTTGATGCTTGTGGAGTTAAGTATACTTGTTTAAAAGATAAAATTGATGTCTAAATTCGACATCTTTTTTAATTTTTATCTCATATAATTATTTTGAGGTGGAAAATGAAAAAGGCATATTTGGGAATTGATATTGGTAGTATATCTACTAAAGGGGTTGTTATTGATGAGAATAATAATATTATAACAAGTTCATATTTATATACTGAAGGTAATCCTATCTTGGCTAGTAAGAGAGTTATTAGGGAACTTAAGAATACTATGGACTTAAATAAATATAAGGTTGTAGGAGTAGGTACAACTGGTTCTGCTAGAAAATTAATTGGAACAATACTAGGAGCTAATACTATTAAGAATGAAATTACTGCGCATGCTATAGGAGCTATGAGTATATATCCTAATGTTAAAACGATATTTGAGATAGGTGGACAAGATTCAAAAATTATTATTATTGATAATGGTATTGTTACTGATTATGCAATGAATACTTTATGTGCCGCAGGTACGGGGTCTTTTTTATCTAGTCAGGCTAAAAGACTCGGTATTCCTATTGAAGATTTTGGTAAGATAGCACTTACTAGTGATAATCCTACTAAAATAGCTGCTAGATGTACAGTATTTGCAGAATCTGACTTAGTACATAAATCACAAATAGGACATAAGAAAGAAGATATAATAGCAGGTCTTTGTGAAGCTGTTGTTAATAATTATTTAAATAATGTTGGTAAAGGTAAAAAGATTAAACCACCAATTGTATTTCAAGGCGGAGTATCGAAAAATATTGGGGTAGTTAAGGCTTTTGAAAAAATTACTGGATATAAAGTATATGTTGATAATAATTCTCATTTGACTGGTGCTTTAGGAGTAGCTATTTTATCAAGAGCAGAAGAAGAAATTGATTTTTCTTTTGATATAGAAGATATTATTTTTGAAACTAAAGGAACAGAATGTAAGGGTTGCTCTAACAACTGTGAGATTATTAAAGTTATGAGAGATAATAAAATTATTGATTCTTGGGGAAATAGATGTCCTAGAGGAGAACTTGTTCACAAATAATGATATTTATCATACGATAATATGGGAGGAATAATTATGTATGATGTTTATCAAATTATGGCTGGAGATACAATAGATGCTATTGCTAATAAGTTTGGAACTAATAGTAGTGTTATTAGACAATTAAATCCTAATAGTGGATTTGGGGTTGGTAGTATGATAGTAGTGCCAGTAACTAATCAATATTTTGATATTTATACAATTAAAAAAGGAGATTCTTTATATGAGATAGCAAGAAAATATAATACTGATTATAATTTACTTGCTATGCTTAATGGTATTAGTACTAATGATTATATTTATCCTGATACAACAATATTAGTTCCTAAGAAAGATGTTAAGTATTATTTTACTAAAGATAATGATACACTATCTTCAGTTAATAAATTACTTGGTAGTAATATTAATAATCTTTTAAGACAAAATAAAAATATTTATTTAAGAGAAGGACAATTAATTGTATATAAGGATTAACTTTTTAACTATAAGGAATTACTTATAGTTTTTTTGACCTATATATGATAGACATAATGATGTTTCATTTCTAGACTAAGAGGCTGGAAATGACACTAAAAGACCTTGGCTTTTAGTGAAAGGAAAGTATTGATATATTTAGTTATTTAGTGTATAATTTAATTATGATAGGAGAGTTGTTATTATGGTATTTAGAAGACCTTATGCTTTTTTAATTAAATATTTTAGATTAATACATATTATTCTTTTTATATTATTTGCTTATATTACTTTTAAAGCTAATAGTATATTAACTTTTTTTAAAGATTATATTAATTATAAAGGTAGTATGGAGATTATATCTAGTGATTATATTAATGTATGGATATTTATATTTTCAATTTTAATAATTGGTATATCAATAATTATATTCTTTTTAATGAGATATAAAAAGAAACCTAAATTATTTTATGTTATTACTTCAATAGTTAGTGTTATATCAATGATATTATTCTTATATTTATATGGTAATATTAAAGCTTTGGAAAGTACTAGTATGGCCGCTAGAGAGATTAGATTACTTAGAGATATTAGTAGATTTAATTATTGGATGTTATTTATTATGTGTATTCCTACTTTAATTAGAGGATTAGGCTTTGATATTAAGAAATTTAATTTTAATAAAGATTTACAAGATCTTAATCTTAGTAAAGAAGATAGTGAAGAGATTGAAATTAGTACTAATTTATCTTCGGATAAAATACTTACTACTGGTAGAAGAGGTATTAGAGAACTTAAATATTATTATGCAGAGAATAAGTTTTTTATAAATATTATATTAGGTGTAGTAGCAGTTATTCTTATACTTATATTTCCATTTAATAAATTTGTTATTCATGGCACGTTAAGTGAAAAACAAATGTTATCTACAAGATATTTTAATTTTAAAGTTATTGATTCTTATGTATCTGATAGAAATAGAATAAGTAGAGATAATGCTTATGTTATTGTTAAGTTTAGTACTAAAGGTAAGATTAGTAAATATAATTTTAAATTAGATAATTTTGTTTTAAAAAGTAAAAATAATGATTATATTCCTAGTCTTAAATATTATTATTACTTTGATGATATTGGTACAGGATATAAAAGAGAAGAACTTGCTACGAATAAATATAATGAATATATTTTTGTATATAATATTAATAGTGAAGATAAGAATGGTAAATTTACTTTAAATTATTTAGGTGATGATAGTAAAATAAGACTTACTCCAAGTGTTTTGGAATAAGTTTTATTTTTATTTATTTTGTATTATGAAAGATTATATCCATGAATAAATTATAATATATATTGGTAATTTATTTGGTATATTAAGAAAAATAAGTAATTTTATAATTAATTTTGTAGACTTTTGTTATAAATTGTTATAAAATATTATTAACAAGGAGATAACTAATTATAAGGAAGGTAAACAAAATGGTTGGTAAAAGAGTAAGAGAACTGAGAATAAAAAGAGGTTTATCGCAACAAGATTTAGGATTAGCTATTGGTGTTACTAAAGTATCAGTATGTGGTTATGAGAATGGGACTAGAATTCCTAATTTAGAAAAACTTATTAAATTAGCAGAAGTACTTGAAACTACTACTGATTACTTACTTGGGAGGGAAGTTCCGGTATGGGACGATGCAAACAGATCTTATGTTGGATCAGTCTCCTACGACGATGTTAGTTTTATTACAGAACTTAGACATTATCCTGGACTTTATAATAAGATTATGAAAGATGTTAGAAGGTCTGCTAGTATTATTAATAAAAAGTTTAATTAATGAAAGAAGGATTATATATTATGTTAGATGTTAAAGATTTATATAAAGAGAGTTATATTGGTAAAGAAATTACTGTTAGTGGTTGGATTAAAAGTCATAGAAAGCAAGCTCATTTTGGATTTATAGACTTATCTGATGGTACTTGTTTTAAAAATTTACAAGTTGTATATGATGATAAATTAAAAAAATTTGATGATATTACCAAACTTAAATTAGGTAGTGCTATTACTGTTACTGGTAAGTTAGTTGAATCTCCTAAAGAAGGTCAAGATTTTGAACTTGTACTTTCATCATTTGTATTAGAAGGTGATTGTCCTGATGATTATCCTCTTCAAGCAAAAGGTAGACCAACAAGAGAATTTTTAAGGGATATTGCTTATTTAAGACCTAGAACTAATTTATTTAATGCTGTATTTAGAGTTAGAAGTGTGGCAGCTTATGCTATTCATAAGTATTTCCAAGATAATGGTTATGTATATTTTCATGCACCTTTAATTACTTCTTCTGACTGTGAAGGAGCAGGAGAGATGTTCCAAGTTACTACTTTGGATTTAAACAAAGTAGCGGAAACTGGGAAGGTTGATTATGATAAAGACTTCTTTGGTAAGATGGCTTCTCTTACAGTATCAGGACAACTAGAAGCCGAAACATTTGCCATGGCTTATAAAAAAGTATATACTTTTGGTCCTACTTTTAGAGCAGAAAATTCTAATACTAAAACTCATGTTTCGGAATTTTGGATGATTGAACCGGAAATTGCCTTCTGCGACTTAAATATGGATATGGATATTATGGAAGATATGCTTAAGTATGTTGTTAAGTATGTTTTAGATAATTGTCCTAATGAAATGGAATTTTTTGATAAATTTGTAGAAAAAGGTTTAATTGAAAAACTTACTAAATTAATTAATAGTCATTTTGTTAGAATTGATCATAAAGATGTTATTAAAATTCTTAAAGAAGCTGATGTTAAATGGGAATTTGAACCTGAATATGGTGAAGATATTGCTAAAGAACATGAAAAATATATTACTGAATATTTTGATGGACCAGTATTTATTAAAAATTGGCCTAAAGATATCAAAGCCTTCTATATGAAATTAAATGATGATAATGAAACAGTAGCCGCTGTTGACCTTGAAGTACCTGGTGCTGGTGAACTTATGGGCGGAAGTCAAAGAGAAGAGAAACTTGATGTTCTACTTAAGAGAATGAAAGAACTTGGTATGGAAGAAGAAGGTATGGAATGGTACTTAAATCTTCGTAAATTTGGTGGCTGCTACCACAGTGGATTTGGTATGGGATTTGAAAGACTTCTTATTTATCTAACTGGCGTTGATAATATTAGAGATGTTATTCCTTATCCTAGAACTCCTGGTAATTGTGAATATTAATTAGAGGCATAAAATGAATAAAAAGGAAGTTGAACTTACTAAGTACTTTGATAATATGTGTATTATTTTTAATACTAAAAAGGTTATGTTTAGTGAGTGGGAAAAGTATTTTAAAAAGTTAAAAGAAACAATAATTAGTGGAGTTACAGATATTAATTATTCTAAGTATGTTGAAGCTTTAAAGAGTTGCCTTGTATATTGTGAAGATTATGGCGATATGTATAAGTATCGTAAAGATATGGCTAATCTTAAGACTTTTCTTAGATACTTTGAAGTATAACTAAATGGTTATACTTTTTTCTTATATATATTTCTTTTTGGTTAATACTATTACTAGAAAGGAGTGTGTATTTATGAAGAAAGTTTTATTACTTATTGCAGTAGTAGCAGTTTTATCGGGATGTGGAACTAATGATAAACTTACTTGTACTTATGATAATACAGTAGGTGATGTTACTTCTAAGACTGAATATGTTATTGAATATAGAAATAATAATATTAAAAAAATAAAGGCTACTTATGATTATAAAAGTAATCATGTTGATGGAGTAGGTACTGGTACTGATGGAACTACTAATGATAAAGATGATAATAAAAATAATGATGGTATACTAGGTGGTACTGTTGGTAGTGTTTTAGATGATGTTGTTGATGGTATTACTGATGGTATCATTGATATTTCTGGTATTAAGACAAGACACGATAGTAAGTTTGGTACTTATACTAATATTAAAGGTTTTACTAGTGATGTTAATGTTAATGATGATACTAATTATAAAGTTATTTATACTTATGATTTAAATACTTTATCAGATAATGATATTAATAATCTTGGTATTAATAGAGACTTAAATACTTTTAAGACTACTCTTGCTAATCGTGGTTTAACTTGTAAATAGTTAATGCTTATATATAATATGTATGGTTGATACTTAAGTTAAGACTAGTTAGGCTTAACTTAACCTCTATAGACTATAGGCTATAGAGGCATACGAAAAAATATTACTCTCTTTCTAGAGAGTTTTTCTTCGCTAGGAGGTTGTTATTTGAGCTAAATTGTGATAAAATTATAACTAGTAAATATGATAGAAGAGAAAGAAGGAATATTATGGGTTATAAAACAATGGATGCTAATGAAGCTGTTAGTAGAGTTAGTTATAAATTTACTGAAATAGCGGGTATTTATCCGATTACGCCAGCGTCTCCTATGGCGGAGAAAGTTGATGTTTTAGCAAGTAAGGGAGAAATTAATTTCTGGGGTAATAAAGTTAAGGTAATTGAAATGGAATCTGAGAAAGGAGCTATTGCAACTGTTCATGGTGCACTACAAGCAGGAGTACTTGCTACTACTTATACTGCTAGTCAAGGATTACTTTTAATGATTCCTAGTATATATAAAATGGCTGGAGAAATGCTTCCGGGAGTTATTCATGTAGCTGCTAGAAGTTTATCTACGCATAGTCTTAGTATTTTTGGTGATCATCAAGATATATATGCAGTTAGACAAACTGGTGCTTGTATGCTTTCATCTTCTTCAGTGGAAGAAGCTTATCATATGGCTATGGTTAGTCATTTAGCTAGTATTAAGTCTTCACTTCCTTTTATTAACTTTTTTGATGGCTTTAGAACTAGTCATGAAATTGATAAAGTAAAAGAAATTGATCTTAGTAAATTAGAAACTTTTATTGATAAGAAGGCTCTTAGAAAGTTTAGAGATAATGGTATGATAAGTGGAGCTACTACTAGAGGAACTGCTGAGAATGAGGATGTTTATTTTCAACATACTGAATCAAGAAATGGTTATTATACTAAAGCTATAGATAATGTTATTTATTATATGGATAAGATTAATAAAATATGTAAGACTGATTATAAACCATTTAATTATTATGGAGATAAGTCTAGTGATGCAGTTATTATTGCTATGGGTTCAGTATGTGAATGTATCAAGGAAGTAGTAGATAATCTTAATAAGAATGGTAAGAAAGTAGGCTTAGTTACTGTTCATTTATATAGACCATTTAGTAATAGTTATTTATCTTCAATTATTCCTTCTAGTGTTAAGAAAATTGCAGTACTAGATAGAACTAAAGAAGCTGGTAGTAGTGGAGAACCTTTATATTTAGATGTTGTTAATGCTTTAAAAGATAGAGATATTAAAATTATTGGTGGTAGATACGGATTATCTTCTAAGAATACAACACCCGCTATGATTAAGAGTGTATATGATAATTTAAGTGGTGATATGAAGAGTAATTTTACTATTGGTATTAATGATGATGTTACTAATTTAAGTTTAGATATTGATAATAGTTATAGACTTGATAATAATAATTATGAAATGCTTATATATGGATATGGTTCTGATGGTATGGTATCTACTTCAAAAGATATTCTTAGAATTATTGGGGATAATACTAAGAAGTATGTTCAAGGTTATTTTCAATATGATTCTAAGAAGAGTGGTGGTGTTACTAGAAGTCATATTAGAATAGGAGATACTCCTATTAGGAGTAGTTATTATGTTGATAATCCTAATTTTATTGTAGTATCTAAAGATTCTTATATGTATAAGTATGATATTCTTGATAATATTAGAGAGGGTGGTACACTTCTTTTGAACACTAATTTAAGTAGTGATGATTTAATTAGAAGTTTACCTAATAAAGTTAAATATTTACTTGCTCTTAAAAATGTTAATGTTTATACAATAGATGCTTATAAAGTAGCAGGTGAAATGGGTCTTAAGAATAAGATTAATACTTCAATGGAAGTTTGTATTTTTAAGATTATGGATATTTATAATATTAATAAAGTTATTAGTATTATGAAAGAGAATATTGAGAGTAGATTTAGTAGTAAAGGTAAAAAGATTATTGATATTAATAATAAAGTAGTTGATAATTCTCTTAAGTATTTGAAAAAGATTAATATTGATAGTTCTTGGGTAAAATTAGAATATAGTGATAATAAGAAATTAAACTTTAATGAAACAATTAATTTACTTAAGGGAGATACACTTCCTGTTAGTAGTTTCTTAGATGTATCTAATGGTGTCTTTGAAGGTGGTACTACTAAGAATGAAAAGAGAAATATTGCTGAGTCGATTCCTAACTGGATACCTGAAAATTGTTCTGAATGTAATAAATGTGCTTTTGCTTGTCCTCATGGTGTTATTAGACCTTTCTTACTTGATAAGGATGATAAAAAGATAGAGTCTATTCCTTCAATTATGCCTAAAGATGTTAATTTTGCTATTGGTATTAATTATGAAGAATGTACAGGGTGTGGATTATGCGCGGTTACTTGTCCTGGTAAGATGGGTAAGAAGGCACTAGAAATGGTACCTAATAAGAGACATGATAAAGAATTTGATTATTTAATTAAGAATAATATTAATGATAAGTATGATAGTAATATTTTAACTAGTAGAAATATTAGTTTTAGAACTCCTAAATTTGAATATTCTGGGGCATGTGCAGGATGTGGAGAGACTCCTTATTTAACTAATTTAACTAGAGTATTTAATGATAACTTGGTCATTGCTAATGCTACTGGCTGCTCATCTATATATGGTGGTAGTACTCCTAGTTTTCCATATAGTATACCTTGGGCTAGTTCTTTATTTGAAGATAATGCTGAATATGGATATGGTATTCTAAATGGTATTAATATGAAGAGAGATAAGATTAAGAAATACATGAAGGAGTATCCTAGAAATAAGGTATTTAAAAAATGGCTTAATAATATGAATAATTATGATATATGTAAAGAAGTATATAAAGAGATTGATTATAAGAAACATCCTTATTTAAATGATATGAAAGACTATATTGTTCCTAAATCTATGTGGATAGTAGGAGGAGATGGATTTGCCTATGATATTGGATATGATGGTATAGATCATGTTTTATCAAAGAATGATAATATTAATATTATGGTACTAGATACAGAAGTTTATTCTAATACTGGTGGTCAAGCTTCAAAGAGTTCTAATTATGGAGCTACAGCATCATTTGCTTCAAGTGGCAAGAATAATTATAAAAAAGATTTGGCTAGAATTGCTATGTGTTATCCACATGTATATGTTGCTAGTTGTAATATTGGTTATAATAACGAGCAATATCTTAAAGCTTTGAAAGAAGCTAGTAGTTATGATGGACCATCAATTATAATATGTTATAGTCCTTGTATTGAACATGGTATTAAGAGTGGTATGGAACACTCACAATCTAATGCTTATTTGGCTACAGAGTGTGGTTACTTTATTACTTTTAGATATAATCCTAGTACAGGTAAGTTAATACTTGATTCTAAAAATCCTGATTTTAATAAATATGAAGATTACTTAATGACAGAGAATAGATTTGCTAATTTAAAGAATGTTAATAGTGATAATGCTAATATGATCCTTGAAGAGCAAAAAAAGTGGGCGATGAATAGATTTAATTATTATAAAAGAATAGGTGAGGAGTAGTTATGGAAGAAGTAGAAATTATGATAGATGGTAAAAAAGTAAAGACGATTAGTAAACTATCTAAAGAAGAAATTGATGATAATAGTATGAGATTATTTTTAGATGATACTGTAGAATTAGATGACTTAGTAAAGGAAATTAAAAAAGATGAGTAAGATTGAAGAGAGAGAATTATTTTTTGAACATATAAAGAAAATTTATATGCAAAATCCTAATTTTAAAGTAACTCCTGATACTATTTATAATGAACTTAAGTTATTTAATGTTCAAGATGGTAAGCAAATGAGAATTAGTAATGATAATTTAATAAAAATTCAAGCCCGATTAAGTAATTATTTTAGAAAAAGAGAGCCCGCTATTTGTTTTAGCAAAGGACCATTTTTTGCTATTGAGAATAGAAATGGATATGATGATAAAACTTTTTATGATAAAATTAATACTTCTATTAAATTATATATTGCTTGTGATAAGAAGAATTTATATAATGTTACTGGTTTAGTATTTAATTATATGATAGATGAAAATATTATTACTCAGAGTAAAATAGCTAAAGAGATGCGTAATGATGTTTTAGTAGTTAGAGTAAGTACTATGGAAGAAGCAGAAAAGGTAAGTAAATTTGTTAATTCTTTAGACTATAATTCTTCAGTTAGTTATAATCCATATATACTTAGTGATGGTAAAGTTGGAATGACATATGATGGTACTCTATCTTATAATAAAACTTTATCTTTACTTATGAATAGTTATTTTAATACTAAGAAAAATAGTAATTCTTTAGATAAGAGTACGATGGAAGATTTTGTTAATTTTATTAAGAGAGAAGTATTGTTTTGCATTAATGATTCAGAATATTTACATAATAATTATTATGATATTGATTATGGAAAAGAAGGAGATTTTATAAAGATTGCTGATGTAATAATTGGCAATCTTGATGGTACTTTAAATAAAGCAAATTTAGAAGGTATTCAAGTTAAAAAAGGAGAGAATATTGGTGGTAATTCTGTCTTCTACGAAAATAAAGAAAAATTATTATATGTAATTTATAGACTTTCTAATTATTATGATATTGATTATGTACATAGATTATTAATGGATTATTGTAAGAATGGAAATACTGATATATTTACTAGAAGAGATTTAATAAGAGATATTATTGTAAGAGAGTTTAGTCCTTATGAACTTAAACTAACTATTATTGATATTGGAGATAAGACACTAGAAGAATGTATTTCTTTAACTAAAGAAAAATATGATGATGATCAATGTGTTTTTGCTATATCTAAGTTATTACTTAATAAAGAATTAGATGGTTTTACTAGAGATAATGGTGTTAGAAATAAACTTGGACTTATTGTACCTAAAGAATGGCTTGGTTCTGTGGTTATTAGTGGATTAGATGAAAATAGTAAGAGAATGGTTGATATTATTGATAATATTTCATTAGAAAATAAAAATATTGTTATGAAGAATATTAATAGAATTCAAAAAGAGGGTTTAAGTAATGTAATAGGAGAAATAGATGATTTAACAAAAAATATTATAGAATTATCTAAATATATATATGAATATTACATAGAAAGAATGAGAAAAGAAGAGGAGAAGAAAAGTGGTAAAAAGTACTAATAAAATTTTTACTCTTTTTTTGACATTATATTTAAATTGTGATAAAATATATTTGATTTTTGAAAAGATTTCTTTTTAATTGACAAAAGATGTATTTTTTGAGATAATTTTATTGTAGAGGTGATTAGATATGTATAATGATAGAATTACTTTGACAATGCAAGATATTTTGGAGAAAGAGTTCAAAATTGATGCTAGAGGATATAGACTTCAAGAAGTTGATAAATTTCTAGATGTTATTATTAAAGATTATAATGAATATAATAATATTATTAAGAGTCTAGAAAAAGAAAAAAGAGAATTGGCTCAAGAAAATACTGTTTTGAAAAATGAAGTAAGAAATTTAAAATCTAGTATAGAAGCTGCTAGAATAGGTGAAAAAGAAATTACTAATGTTGATTTATTAAGAAGAATATCACAACTTGAGAAAATCATATTAGGTAAAGAACAACAATAATATATCTTGGTAAATGCTGCATACTTGATATGTAGAGGAAAGTCCATGCTCGCACTATCTGCGATGATAGTAGTGTTTGTGCTTAGGGAAAAAATAACCTAAGGCAGGTAACTGACGGCTTATCTTTTATCTAAGGGTAACTATGATAAAGGATGTGTAAAAGTGCCACAGAGACGAGTCTATTTAGAAATAAGTAGAATGAAACGAGGTAAACCCCACAAGCGAGAAACCCAAATTATGGTAGGGGAATCCTAAACTAGAGAATTTGAATCTAGAGGGAATGACAATAGTCATAGATAAATATTTACCGCCTAGTAATAGGTACAGAACATGGCTTATAAGATATTATTATTATTAAGGAGTATTATGAAAAATATAGGTCTTAAATTAAAAGACAAAAGAGAAGAAAATGGTCTTTCTATTGAGGAAGTTGCTGAAGATTTGAAGATGCGACCTAGTCAAATATCTAGTATAGAGGAAGGTAAAACAGAAGATTTTAAAGATGTATTTTATTTAAAATATTTTATTAGAGATTATGCTAAATATTTAGGATTAGATAGTGAAAGAATATTAGATGAATTTAATGAATATTTATTTGATATGACTTCAAAGATTCCAATTGAATTAATAAAGGAAGCTAAAAAGGATAAAAATGAGAATAATGATACTATTTCTCCATATACCAAGGAGAGTAGTAAAATTAAAGTTCCTAAAATAATTATTGGTCTTGCTGCAATTGTTATTTTAATAGTAGTTGGATATTTTATAGTTAGTAATTATAAAGGAAATGATTTTAGTGATAATGATATTACATATAGTATAAGGAGATAGTGTGATGAATAAAGCAAATAAAATAACTATGTCAAGGGTAATAATGTCTATTATTATTATAGTTTTACTCTTGTTTCCATTTGATCAAATGGGTATTGATTTTCCTACTTATTTAATAGGTGGTAAAATATTAATTGATTTAAAATATATTATAGTAGGAGTATTATTTATAATTGCTTCATTTACTGACTTTTTAGATGGTTATATAGCAAGAAAATATAATATGGTTACTGACTTTGGTAAGATGGTTGATGCTATTAGTGATAAATTACTTACTAATTCAGTATTAATTATACTAGGCTGTAGTGGTAAAATTAGTGCCGCTATTGTAGTAGTTATTATTGCTAGAGATATAGTAGTTGATTCTATTAAAATGGTTATTGGTAATAAAGGACATGCTGTTGCTGCGATAGGAATAGCTAAAGTTAAAACTGCTACTTTGATGATTGGTATAATATTAACATTATTTTATAATTTACCATTTGAACTTATTTCACTTAGAATATCTGATTTCTTATTAGCACTTGCTGCTATTCTATCAGTTATATCTGGTGTTAAGTATTATATGATGGCTAAGCCATATTTAAAAGATAGATAATATTTATCTTTTTTTATTTTGTAAAAAAATACGAACAAATGTATTAAAAAGTATTGACAAGTTAAAAAAAGTATTGTACAATTATATTGTAATTAAGGAAAGTATGTTGAAAGAGAGGAAATTATGGCAAAAAATGTAGAAAAAGATACAGCATTAGAACAAGTACTTGCTGATATCGAAAAACAATTCGGAAAAGGGGCTATTATGAAACTTGGAGAGCAAGAACATAAAGAGATAGAAGTTTCTCCTAGTGGATCTCTTAGCTTAGACATTGCTCTTGGAGCAGGAGGATATCCTAAAGGAAGAATAATTGAAATTTATGGACCTGAGTCTTCAGGTAAAACTACTTTTGCACTTCATGCTATTGCAGAAGTACAAAAAAATGGTGGCAGAGCTGCTTTTATTGATGCAGAGCATTCTTTAGATCCTGTTTATGCTCATAACTTAGGAGTTAATACTGATGAATTATTGTTATCACAACCTGATACTGGTGAGCAAGCTCTTGAAATTTGTGATGCTCTTGTTAAGAGTGAAGCTGTTTCTATTATAGTTATTGACTCAGTAGCGGCTTTAGTACCTCAAGCAGAAATTGATGGTGAAATGGGAGACTCACATGTTGGACTTCAAGCAAGATTAATGAGTCAGGCTCTTAGAAAATTATCTGGTTCTATTAATAAGACTAATACTATTGTTATCTTTATTAATCAGCTAAGAGAAAAAGTAGGTATCATGTTTGGTAATCCTGAGACTACTCCTGGTGGTAAAGCACTTAAGTATTATGCATCTGTTAGACTTGATATTAGAAGGGGAGAACAATTAAAAACTGGTTCTGATGTTATTGGAAATAAAACTACTGTTAAAGTTGTTAAAAATAAAGTAGCTCCACCATTTAAGACTGCTGTTGTGGATATTATGTATGGTGAAGGAGTATCTAAAGAAGGAGAATTACTTGATTTGGCTTCAGAAATTGGCGTTGTTGAAAAAAGTGGTGCTTGGTATGCTTATAAAGGTAATAAGATAGGTCAAGGTAAAGAAAATGCTAAGTTATATTTAAAGGAAAATAAAAATATTGCTAATGAAATAGAAGAACAGGTTAGAGAACATTATGATATAATGGTAGATAAAAAGAAAAAGAAAGTAGACAAAAAGACAGAAAAAGAAGTAAAGGAATAAGATTGATATTCCTTTTTTCTTTAACATATGATAAGATATAGATGAGGGTGATTTTTTTATGAAGAAATGCTTAGTTGTTTATAATCCTAATTCTGGTAAGTATAATAAAGAAGTTACTTTACCAAAGATTGAAAAAATACTTAATGAATATGATTATTCTGTTATAATAGAAAAAACTAAATATAAGGGAGATGCCACTAGTATTGTAGCTAATATTGATAAGTGTGATCTTGTTGTTTCTATTGGTGGAGATGGTACTTTTAATGAGGTTATGACGGGTAATTTTATGAGAAAAGATAGAATTGTTTTATGTCATTTGCCTTCGGGGACTACGAATGATGTTGGTGCTATGTGGGGATATGGTAAAAATATGCTTAATAATTTAAAACTAGCCTTAAATGGAAAAGTTAAAAGAATAGATATTTGTACTATTAATGATAAACCTTTTGTTTATTCCGCTGGTTTTGGTAAATTTATGAATATTCCTTATGAGACTCCTAGAGAGTTAAAAAAAAGAATAGGACATCTTGCATATATTAGAGAAGGGGCTAGAGATTTTTTTAGAAAAGTTAAACTATATGATATTACTTATGAAGTAGATAATGAAAAATATAGAGGATTATTCTCTTTTGCTCTTATTACTAATGCTAATAGAGTAGCGGGTATTAATAATTTTTATAAAGATATTAAACTTGATGATAATAAATTTGAAGTATTACTTTGTAATATTACTAAACTTAAAGATATTGTTAAGACTTTATATTTCTTTGCTTTATATGATGCTAGTAAAATACCAGGATTTTATTTTTATCAAACTGATAATATTAAAATAAAATTTAATAGTCCTTTAAAGAAACCTTTATGTATTGATGGTGAATCTTTTGATGATATGAGTGGTAGTTATAATATTAAGATAGATCATAATGTATATGTACTTATGCCTAAGAAAAATATTAATAGTTTATTTGTAGAAAAGAAAAAGAAACTATAGTGAATAAAATCAGTATAGTTTCTTTTTGTATAAATTTAATTTTATATTAATAATTATAGTGAAATATTATATAAAGTAGTTGTGTATTTTTTATGGTTTTAATACTTAAATGTGTATTGTAATTATTACATAAAATTATTTGACTAATTTTTTTATATAGGCTCCATCAGTTTTACAATCATATGTTGTGATACTTTTATCTGCTAAAAAATCTCCTTCATAATTAATGAATGGTTCTGGTAAATTATTGATATCAGCCCATATTAATTCTTCACATTTATTTGGTTCCGCTATTATGGGAGTACCTTTATATTTAGATATTTCAAAATAATAATCAATATATGGTTCTAACTTTTTACCATCTATTTCAAAAAAATTTCTTCTTAGTACCATATAACTATTAGTGATGCCATCTAGATCGATTTCAATATTTAATTCTTCTTTTGCTTCTCTAATTAGAGCTTCATATTGATTTTCTCCTTTATCGATATGTCCTGCTGGTAGGGCATAATATCCGGGCCATAATTTAGAGCCTTTTCTTTTTTGCAATAATATTTTATTATTATCCATTATTATTATATGGATTGCACTTTTAAACATTTCTTTCATTATATCACCTTTATTGTCTAAAGAAATTTATTGTCAAAATTATCTATCAGAATTTTACTGATAATAAAAAGCAGTCTTATTTTGACTGAAAAATGTATATTAAAGTTCAAGTGGTTTGAACATATTTTCTAATGGTGGAGCTGAGGGGATTCGAACCCCTGTCCGCAAATAAAGTTATTTAACCTTCTACAAGATTATTAGGTTATCAGATTCGCAAAGTAAATAGACAACCTACAATCGTAATTACTTGCTAGTTTATAGTTGTTCGTTATGAAGTCTAAACTTAAATCATAATATAGTCTGCTTTATAAGTCCTAGCTAATTCTCACAGACAAAGAATTAGTAGAACCTGTTGCTGCCTATTGGTTAGGCATAAGCAACAGCGTTTTTATAGCTGTTTCCAGTTATGTTTAATTTTCTTCTTTACGCGAAGAGCACGTCTTGCTAATTAAATACTTATATTTTCGTCGAAGCCATAAGCAGCCCCATTACATAGTTAATTATATCAAACAGATGTTTCTTTGTCAATTTTTTTTGTTAAAATCATTGTAATATTTAAAAAATTACTGTATAATTATTTTAGAATAAATAGGAGTGAGAGTATGGATTCATATTTAGATATTAATAATAATTATTTTGGAGTAAGACATTATAAAGTACATATAACTAAAGAAAAAATAAAGCCACTTAGGTTTATTACTAGTGTTATATCATATGCTATATTTATTTGGTTATTACTAGTTGGTCTTATGCTTCTTGCTTATGTTGCGGACATTAAGATTAGAGCTGCTAAAGGGGATACATCGCCTCCTGTTTATAATGCTTATGTTGTACTTACTGGGTCAATGGTTCCTGAGATAATGCCTAAAGATGTAGTAGTTACAAAAAAGAGAGAAGCTAAAGATTTAGAAGTTGGTGATATTATTACTTTCTTATCTTCAGATCCTAGACTTTCTAATATAATTGTAACTCATAGAATTAAAGCAAAATATTATGATGCTACTACTAATAAATATACTTTCCAGACTAAGGGAGATGCTAATAATACTGCTGATTTTACTTTAGCTGAGGATACTAATATTATTGGTGAAGTTATTTTTAAGATACCTAAAATTGGATATATTCAGAGTATACTTGCTACTAAAGGTGGACTTATTATCGTTGTTTTAATTCCATGTTTAGCAATACTATCTTATGACATTGTTAAATTAGGTAAAAATGTTAAAAATAAAGTTGTTAAGAAAAAGAGTGAAGTATCAATTGTAAGAAGGTGAAATTATGATTAGGAATAATAAATTCTTTGTTAAAAAATATGACGAAGATGAAAATAAAATAACTTTAGAAGAAGAAAGAAAATATCATAGTCCTTTTGTTCTTTTTCTTATTAAGAATGGAAGACTTTTACTTGCTATTTCTCTTCTTTTATCGGTATCAGTATTTATTATTGCTATTACTTTGATATTTGGTAATATGAAAGAATCTTCTATTGTTATGTATGAACAAAATGGTGTAGTTGTTTCTTTTGACGGAGATGACAATAGTATTGTAAATGGTACTCCTATTACTAAAGAATATGCTGAAAAAGTTTTTGATAGTAATTTAATACAAGATAATAATTTAAGAGGTGTTGTTATTAAATTAAAAGAGGTTTCTATTAAAAATGCTACTATTACTTTTTATTCTGATAGGACTGCTATTGTAAAATATGATGATGGTAGTTATAAAAGAATATATTCAGTTAATGGTAATTATGGTATAACTGAAAGTGGAGTAATTGATTCTAAGGCTATTACTAATGATTTAAGTGGTGAATATAAGAAAAATGATAAATATAATATTAATCTTATTTATTTATCTGATGGTAGTGTTATAGTTATAAAAGATAAAGTTGAATTATTTGTTAGAAATAGTGATATTACAAGTAATGATGATGAATTCTTTACTACTTTAAGTGGTGTTAGTACTCCTATATCAAAAAAGGGAAATAAATATACATATTCAGATGGTACTATAAAAGAAAAAGATTATATAATTGTTGATGATATTAAGTATGCTAAAGTTGATGAAAAGAAAACTAAAGATAATATTAAAATTATATATTATGATAATGGATATGCTGAAATTATTTATAATAATCTTAATGTTATGGTAAAAAATAGTGAACATATTAGATATAATGATAATATTTTTGAGATTATTGATAATGATAAGAAAGATGTTATTGAAATTAAAGATATTATGGATATTAAAGATATTAAATTAGAAAATAAGAATAATACTGTATCTAATTATATGATAGTACTTGAAGAGAGTAATAATTATGATAAGTATAAAATTAGTAAAAAATTACCTAGTAAATATATTAATTATAATATATATGTTAATGGTAATAAGATTATTAATAATGTTCTTGATAAGAAATTAGATAATACTAGTGGTATTAAAAATGGTAAAAATAATTATTTAATTTATGAGGGTAAGATTGATAAATTAAGTGAATTAACTGTTAAAGTTGGTATGTGGGTTAGTTATGAAGATATAACTAATGAGTATATGAATAGTGGTTTTGTTGGGACTATGAAAGTTTATATTGAATCTAAATAATGAAAGGAAAGGATAATTATGGATAAAGAAGTTTTTATGAAAAATAAAAAGAAAATTATTATTGTAGTTGCTGCTATTGCAGTTTCTTTGATAGGATTTTCGTTACTTAATTCTACTTATTCATTATTTTATCATGAAGAAACTTCTAAGAATACTGAAGGATATTCTACTGGTACTTTATCTATAACTGCTAGTAGTAAAGGTAGTACTATTAGTTTATCTGATGCTTTACCGGTAGAAGATAGTGTTGGTTCTACTAGTACACCTTATACTTTTACTATTACTAATACTGGTAATTTGAATTATAAGTTTAATATTAAATTATTGTCTACTGGTAGTAGTAGTACTACTATTGGTTCACAATATATTAAATTAAAAGTAGATGATGGTAGTGTTACTACTTTATCTAGTTTATCTAATGGTATTATAAAAAAAGATGTTACACTAGCTGCTGGTGAGAGTATAGATATTAGTGTTAGAGTATGGCTTAGTATAAGTACTCCTAATAGTCAGATAGGTAAGACTTTTAATTCTAAGATTGTTATTGATGGACAGGCTGTTTATACTGAAACAAAGGAATATACTATAAGTTATGATCTTAATGGAGGAACTTCTAGTACTCCAGAGCCTCAAAAGAAGCTTAAAGGTGAAGCAATAACTTTGAGTAATGTTACACCTACTAGAAGTAATTATACTTTTTTAGGTTGGAGTACTACTAAAAATGCCACTACTGCAACTTATAGTGCTGGAGAACTTTTTACTATTGATGCTAATACTACATTATATGCCATATGGCAAAAAGCAGGAACTGTTGTCGAAGCATATAGTGTTGTATTACAAAAAAATGTTTCGGGAACAATTACTCAAATGACATCTAAATCTATTGCTCCAACACTAGCATTTGCATATTCATTCACAGCTTCTACTTTATCTAATTCTTATAAACCATCATCAATTTCATGTACAAATAATCAAGTAGCAACTTTAGAATTTAATGGTGAAGTATCCGGTTTAAAAAATATGCAGAATGTAACAGCAAAAATAAATAGTGTCACTTCTAGTACAGTATGTACAATTTTATATTCAAAAGGTGATGTTTCTTAAAATATAATAAAAAGGAAATTATGGAAACTTAATTTAATATAATTAAGTTTTTTTGAATATTAATAAAATTTTTGTAGATAATAATAATGGTGAAATATATATATGAAGAAGATTGTTGTTAGTATTTTATTAGTATTACTTGTAGGTGTTAGTACTATTATGGGTACTTATGCTGTTATTATTAATGTTGTTAGTGATAATGGGGTAGATAAGATAGTTAATGTTATTAATATTAAGGATTTACTTAGTGATGATAATGGTAATTATAATGGTACTTATTATGATGTTAGAAATGAACTTAATATTAGTGATAATGATATGGATATTTTAATGAATTCTAGTTATCTTAATGATAGTTTGAAGATAGTGCTTGATAATGTTGTTAGTTATAAGTTAAGAGGAGGTACTAAACTTAGTAATGATGATATTTATAATATGATTGTTAATGATGTTAATAATGATGATAGTATTAATAATATACTTAAGAATAAGGTAATTGATAAGAGTGATGTATATAGAAATGATATTAGTGATTATATTTATGATTTAGATGTTAATCTTATTAGTGATTTATGATTATTTTATTTATAATTATTTTTGTTATTATTGTTTTATTATTTGTTTTGGAAAAGAATAAGATTAATATATTAAGAAGATTAGGAGATACTTTTATTATTTCTGGTAGTTTTATTATTGTTATTGGATTAATATTTAAGTTTATTATTAAGAGTAATATTTATTTTATTAATATTAGTAATGTTATTAATGTTATATTTAATCAGTTTTTAGTTATAAGTATGGTATTTTATATATGTGGTATTATTAGTTATTTGGGTTATTATCTTATTATAAAAAGTGTATAATTATTTATTTAATTATATCTTTTTTATTTTTTATGTGGTAAAATTAGTATGGAGATGATAGTGTGACTAGAATTGATAATAAAAAAGATATAAAGAAGAAAAAAGGTAGTAATAAAAAAGTAAAAGATAAAAAAGTAGAGATAGTTAATGATAATAAAACTAAAGAAAAAGAATTATATACTTCAAAAGAAGTTATTATTGTAATGATATTTTCTATTGGTATTGGTATTCTTATGTGTTTTGGGGGTATTAGTATAATTACTGGAAAGAATTATTTAGCAGTTACTAAAGATTTAAAGAAGGTTGTTGATACGTATTATGCTATTGTTGATAATTATTATGGAGAACTTGATAGAGATAAGCTAATAGATGGAGCAGTAGAGGGAATGATTTCTTCAGTAGGAGATACTTTTACTAGTTATAGTGATACTGAGAGTACTAGTTCTTTTGATGAAACTATTAATGGTAGTTATGAAGGTATTGGATGTACAGTCGCTACTTTAGAGGATGGTACTATTAGTGTTATTGATATGTTTGATGATTCACCTTCTTATAAAGCTGGACTTAAGGTTGGAGATGTTATTCTTAAGGTTGATGGTGAAAGTTATGAAGGTAAAAATAGTAATGATATTTCTAATTATATTAAGAATAGTGGTAAGTCTAAAATTGTTCTTACTGTTAAAAGAAATAATGAAGAAAAGGATATTTCTATTAATTTGAGTAAGGTTGAAATCCCTCATGTTAGTGGTAAAGTTATTGAACAAGATAATAAGAAAATTGGATATATTAAGATTTCTTTATTTGCTAGTAATTCTTATAAACAATTTAAGAATAAATTAGATGAATTAGAAAAGAGTAATATTGATGATCTTATTATAGATGTTAGAGATAATAGTGGTGGTTATTTATCTTCAGTTACTGATATATGTAATTTATTTTTAGATAAGGGAAAGGTTATTTATCAGTTAGAAGATTCAAAAGGTAAAGTAAAAAAGAAGGATACTACTAAAGAAAAAAGAAAATACGATATTGTTGTTCTTATTAATGGAGGTAGTGCTTCGGCGAGTGAAATACTTGCTTCCGCTATTAAAGAAAGTTATGGGGGAGATATTGTTGGTACTAATAGTTATGGTAAAGGTACTGTACAACAAACTAAGAAACTTTTAGATGGTAGTATGATTAAGTATACTACTCAGAAATGGTTAACTCCTGATGGTAATTCTATTAATGAGGTTGGTGTTACTCCTACTAAGGTTGTTGAGTTAAATGAGGAATATTTTAATAATCCTACTACTGAGAATGACAATCAACTTCAAGAGGCAATAAATATAATTATAAAGTAGAAGAGAAATCTTCTATTTTTTTTTGATTTTCATATAATTTAGTGGTGATGTTATGATTGTTAAATATACTACTAAAGAAAAAGAATTACTTGCTAGACTTATGAGAGCAGAAGCAGTTGGTGAAGGAGACCTTGGTATGCTTATGGTTGGTAATGTTGGTATTAATAGAGTACTAGCGGATTGTCTTACTTTTAAAGATATTAGAACTATCTCAGAGATGGTTTATCAAAGTCCAGGTGGTTTTTCAGGAACTAGTAGTTCTTTATTTTATGGTAATCCTACTGCTAAAGAAAGTGAACTTGCCGAGAGAGTTATAAGAGGAGAATATTATTATCCTGCTACTAATGCCTTATGGTTTTATGCTCCTAAAAGTGGAACTAGTTGTACTAGTACTTGGTGGGGACAGGATTTTGCCGGTAAATATAAAAATCATTGCTTTTATAAACCAAATCCTGGAGTATGTAAAGAGATACATTAATGATAAATTTTATAAAAGGTTTTATTATCGGTATTGGTAAGATTATACCAGGAGTAAGTGGAGCTATGCTTGCTACTATTATGGGTGTTTATGATAAGTCTATTTTTTATATTTGTAATTTTAAGAATAATATTAAAGCTGCTATTAAGTATTTATTTCCGATAGGTATTGGAGTTATAGTATCAATTATTTTATTTAGTAAGATTATTAGTTTATGTCTAGATAAGTATTATGTTATAACGATGCTTTTCTTTATTGGTCTTATAATTGGAGGCTTTTCTTTTATTGTTAATAAGGTTAACAAGAGTGATTATTATATTAGTATTATTAGTTTTGTTATTTTTTTTCTTATTGTTATTTTAAATATTAATAATAGTTATGTTATTAAAAATAATTTTTTTGATTTTATTATGTTTTTTGTTTCTGGCATATTTGAAGCTATTGGTAGTATTATACCGGGAATAAGTGGAACTGCTTTACTTATGTTGTTTGGTACTTATGATATTATTGTTTATTCTATTGGTAATATTACTAATATTAGAATTATTATACCTTTTGTTATTGGTGTTATAGTTACAGTTATTTTACTTGTTAAAGTTGTTGATTATTTATTTAGAAAACATAATAATAAGATGTATGCTTTTATACTTGGAATGTTTATTTCTAGTGTAGTTCTTCTTATTATACAGATATTTAAAACTAAGGTATATATTAGTGATTTGATTATTGGAATTATATTTATGATATGTGGAATAGTTATTTCTAATGTCTTTGATGAAAAATAAAAACTCTTGATTATTCAAGAGTTTTAATATTTACAATGGTGACCAGTATGGAATTCGAATCCATGAATGCTGCCGTGAAAGGGCAGTGTGT
>ERZ791794.39-NODE-39-length-129419-cov-10.595529_pt1 | contig 129419 bp, 114 predicted proteins | sample MGYA00510312_ERZ791794 | MGnify/ENA primary metagenome ERZ791794 (study PRJEB30046, sample SAMN00791977) | human gut metagenome | study: EMG produced TPA metagenomics assembly of the A metagenome-wide association study of gut microbiota in type 2... | reverse complement strand
CTCCTGCAATTCAAGAAGTTGGACTAACATCTTTATGGTTTAGCGGACAGTAATATAACAAGATTCCGTCGGAAGTGGAAATCAATGCCGACGTGAATGTTGACAAGACAAAAGAGCATCATATCATACTTGGCAAAACATATCACAGCAGTGTTGAATATGTTGCCTATATGCCGTTTGACTTCGGTGCCGGGTCGCACATCATATACCGCGACGGAGTTGATGGCCTTGCCGACGACATCAAGGACTTCTCCGACAAGGTTAAAAACCTTAATCTGGAGATTGATGCCGACATTTACAGCACTGTGCCGTTTGATGTGGCAGTGTCGATAACACCGCGCGATGTTGAAGGCAACGATCTCTCGGATGTGATTGAATACACGAAGACCGTGAATGTGTCGCCGGGAGCGGAAGGGCAGGCAGCCCAGAAACGCACCATCACGCTTAAAGAGAAAGAAGAAGGCGCTATCGGACGACTTGACAAAATTGACATTGATGTGGAGGGCAACACCAGCGACGCTGTGACCGTTCTGAAGCCTACGCAATATGTTCTTGTGGGACTCAAGGCGCGTCTGCCACAGGGTGTGACAATCAAAAACTAACCTAAAAAGCAACAAGATGAAAAAAATATATATGTTGGGGCTTGCGGCTTCGCTTTGCCTGCCATTGGCTGCGCAGACTCCCCGAAACGGATATTTCTCAGAGAATCTTCCGATGCGCCACAATCTGAACCCGGCGTTCGCTCCCGAATATGATTATGTGGCGATACCTGCCATTGGCGGCATATCGGCTGGTATGAACAGCAATGTGGGAGCAGACAACTTCCTGTTTAAGAAAAATGGTGAAGTGGTGACTGGTCTGCACAGCAGTGTGGGCAACGATGAGTTTCTGAGCGGCTTGAAGAGCCGGAACTATATGGAAGTGAACTCCGGCGTCAGTGTGGTGTCGTTGGGTTTCAAGGCTCTTGGCGGTTTCAACACCATAGGCATCAACGTGAAGTCGGCCACGTCGGCTACGTTGCCCTACGAATTGTTTGAGTTTGCCAAGATAGGTCAGGTAAACGGCGCTCCCACATCTTATAATATAAAGGACACGCGGGTGCAGTCGTCCAATTACCTTGAGCTCGCTTTCGGACATTCACGTAACCTTGGAGAAAAATTTAGAGTTGGTGCAAAGGTGAAATACATCGCCGGTGTCGCTTATGCCGACGCGCGCATCGATGCCATCGACGTGGCTATGAGCGCCGACAAGTGGAGCGTGCGCGAGCAGGGAGAGATGTTTACCACCGACGCAATTGACATTCAGTATAAGCCCAACGGCGAGATTGACGACATCTCCAAAGGTTCGTTTGGCGTGGCTGGCAATGGTTTGGGATTTGACTTCGGCGCTTCGTACAAGCTGCTCGACAACCTCGTGTTGTCGGCTTCGCTCACTGATGTGGGCTTCGTTGCATGGAAAGGCTCTAACGCGTCGGTAAATCCAGACGAGTTTGTGTATGACGGTTTCCATCACCTTGTGGCTGAAAAGGATCCCGACGGAAGTTCGGCTCTCAGCCGTGAGGGCGACCAGCTGGAGGAAGACCTGCGAAAATTGGTGCGGTTCCAGAATGAGACTGGAGCAAGCCGCACGCAATCGTTGCAAACGATGCTCAACCTTGCCGGTGAATATTCAATCCTCAATGATAAAATCGGATTCGGATTGCTGTGGTCTACACGACTCGGAACTCCTCGCAAATGGACAGAGGTGATGGCTTCTGCCAACTTCCGTCCGGTGCAGTGGTTCAATGCAACGGTCAACTTCTCAACGTCGAACCTCGGCCATTCATTAGGAGCTTTAATCAACTTCTGTCCGAAGGGCTTCAACTTCTTCTTTGGCTCGGACTATATTCCGTTTAAGTATTCTAAAGAGGGAATCCCTTTGAGTACGGCAAAATTCAATGTTGTGCTTGGTATGGCGATTACATTCAATCACGGCAAGTAATTGCTTGAAAATAAATAGTTTGGTCTGCGGAAATCGGTGTCGCCGATTTCCGCTTTTTTTGTTGGTAGAAAATTTTTTTTGAGGAAAATGCAAAAAAAGTGATGAAAAAATTTGTAGATACGAAAATTATGTGTACTTTTGTAATGATTTCAAATGTGATTTGTAAACAACTATGATGACAGAAGCAATCGCGCACCTGACAGCGCACAACATCAAACCGTCGGCACAACGAATTGCCATTATGGAGTATCTCCTTAGCCACAGGACGCATCCCACGGTCGATATGATTTACAACGACCTCATAGGAACAATGCCGACCTTGTCGCGCACCACAGTCTACAACACGCTGCGCTTGCTTGGCGAGAACGATGCGATTCTCGAACTGACAATCGACAAGCACATCGCGCATTATGACGGCGACACGTCGCCGCATTCTCACTTCCAGTGCAAACGTTGTGGCAAGATAATCGACATTCCGTTGCAAAAGGTTGATGTTGAACAAAATGAGCACGATTTTGTTATACAAGAAACGGAAGTTTACTATCGAGGCTATTGCCGCGAATGCATTGAAATCATGAAAAAAACAGAATTAAAACATTGATAAAATAAAACAAATTAAATCCTTACAACTATGGCAAAGAAATTTATATGCACAGTGTGCGGTTACGTACACGAAGGTGAAACAGCTCCGGAAAAATGCCCACAGTGCGGTGTTCCAGCAAGCAAATTCAAAGAATTGAAAGAAGACGAAGGCTTGTCTTTCGTTACAGAGCACGTGATTGGCGTGGCTAAAGGCTGCGACGAAGAGATGATCAAGGACCTCAACGCTCATTTCAACGGCGAATGCACAGAAGTGGGAATGTATCTCGCAATGTCGCGTCAGGCAGACCGCGAGGGATATCCTGAAGTTGCAGAAGCGTTCAAGCGTTATGCTTGGGAAGAGGCAGAGCACGCAGCGAAGTTTGCCGAACTGCTTGGTGACATGGTTTGGGACACAAAGACCAACCTTGAGAAACGAATGGCTGCAGAATCGGGCGCCAATGCCGACAAGATGCGCATTGCAAAGCGTGCGAAAGAGTTGAACCTCGATGCTATCCACGACACTGTTCATGAAATGGCAAAGGATGAGGCTCGTCATGGACAAGGCTTCGAGGGCTTGTACAAACGCTTCTTCAAGAAGTAAAAACCACAGACTGTATTTCTGACAATATGGTGTGCCGACCGACATCGGCACACTTTTTTTATGTCTGGGCATACGGTTTGTTGCGAGGACTTGGATGGTTAGTACATTTTTTTGTACTTTTGCACCAATTATCAAGATGTTTGGAACAATGAAACAACGCATATACAAATTATTGCTCATTTATGTGGTGCTTGTGGCAATCTTTGCCTTGCAGCATCCAGTGTTTATCGCTTGCTACCACTCTTTGTTTCGCGGAGTCGGACTTGGTGGCGTTTGCGCCGCCACTTGGCATGGCTTGCGTATGGATATGGCTATGGCAGGCTACCTTGCCATTGTGCCGGGACTGCTTGCTGCGGCGTCGGTGTGGACGGCAGGCAGGGCAATGCGATACGCCGCCTGCATTTATTCGGCGGTGGCAGCTGCAGTTGTGTCGCTGTCGTTTGTGGTCGACTTGTGTCTTTATGGCTATTGGGGCTTCCGTCTCGACGCCACGCCGGTGTTTTATTTCTTCACGTCGCCCGCCGATGCCGTGGCGAGTGTCAGCGGTTGGTTTGTGGTTATGGGATTGCTTGCCGCCGCGGCCTATGGCGCAGGGGTGTATTGGGTTTTACAGAAAATCTTGACGGCAGACGTTCCGCTTCTGCCCGCATTGCGTTCCCGGATAGTTGCCACGGCGGTGGCTATAGTCCTCACAGGAGTGCTCTTCATCCCAATCCGAGGCGGTTTTACGACGTCGACAATGAACCTGTCGGCCGCATATTTCAGCCAGAACCAGCGACTGAACCACGCCGCGATAAATCCGTTGTTCAGTTTTATGCATTCAATGGCGCATCAAACCGACTTCGCGTCGCAATATCGTTTTATGGACAATGCCGAGGCGGAACGTCTGATGGAGGCTTTGCGCGACAAGCCTGTGACTGATGCCGACTCGGTGCCGCGGCTGTTTACCACGAACCGTCCCAATGTGATTTTCATAATCCTCGAAAGTTTCAGCAGCCACTTGCTGCCGTCGCTCGGCGGTGAGAATGTGGCACCCAATCTTGACGCAATGAGCAGGGAGGGCGTGACTTGCACTAATTTCTGGGGCAACAGTTTCCGCACCGACCGCGGTCTGGTGTCGATAATCAGCGGCTATCCCGCACAGCCGAGCACGAGCATTATGAAATTTGCCGAGAAGGTGGAGCATCTGCCGTCGATACCGAAGGCAATGAAGCGAGAGGGCTACGACTTGAAATATTATTATGGGGGTGATGCCAATTTCACCAATATGCTGGCATATCTGGTGTCGGCAGGATTCGACAAGGTGGTATCGGACAAGGATTTCCCGCTGAAAGACCGTACAGGCAAGTGGGGAGCGCCCGACCATCTGGTGTTTGAACGGATGCTCGCCGACCTTAAAGCCGATCCGAATCCGCGGAGGCCGATATTCAGAATCTTGCAGACGTCGAGCAGCCATGAGCCGTTTGAGGTGCCGTTTCATAAGTTTGACGACAAGGTGAAGAATGCATTCGCCTACACCGACGACTGTCTGGGCAAGTTTGTGGATGAATTGCGGAAATTGCCGATGTGGAAAAACACGGTTGTGCTGCTTGTCCCCGACCATCAGGGAGCCTATCCGCATCATCTTGACGACCCGTTGGCGCGCCACCGCATACCGCTCGTGTTGGTTGGCGGTGCTGTAGCCGCACCGATGAAAATCGATGTCCCCGCGTCGCAAATCGACATAGCAGCCACGTTGCTTTACCAGCTTGGCATTGACCACAGTGAATTTATATTCAGCAAGAATATGCTTAATCCGGCGTCGCCGCATTTCGGATATTTCACCGAACCGTCGTTTTTCGGAATGGTGACCGACACCAACCAATTGGTCTATAACCTTGACGGAGAAAAGGTGATGCTTGACGAGGGCTCTGAAAAAGGACGCAATCTGCTGCCTGGAAAGGCATTCTTGCAGAAACTGTATGATGATCTTGACAAACGATAATCCATTATGATAGACTGGCTGAATACGATAGACACACAAGTGTTTCTGGCACTCAACGGCTTGCATGCGCCATATTTTGATGTCTTCATGAAACTGTTTACAGGCAAATGGATATGGGTGCCGATGTATGCAGCGGTGCTGTTTGCCGTGGTGCGCAATTACCGGTGGCGGCAGACGCTTGCAGTGCTGGTGTGCGTTGCGTTGGCGATTACGATAGCCGACCAAGTGTGTGCCACGCTGATACGTCCGGAAGTGTGCCGGCTGCGCCCCTCCAATCCAGAGAATCCATTGTCGGAGATGGTGCATATTGTCGGGGTATCGAGGCGGTTCCTACGGCTTCCCGTCGTGTCACGCAGCCAATTCGTTCGCTCTTGCCTCATTTTTGACATTGCTGTTTGCCAACCGCAAACTCAGTCTTTTCATTTTTGCGTGGGCGGTGCTTAATTCTTATTCGCGCGTCTATCTTGGAGTGCATTATCCAGGCGATTTGCTTGTCGGAGCAATTATTGGCACTGCGGCGGGTCTGGCTATGGCTTTTGCCGCCGGCTATGTGGCAGACCGAGTGGACAGACCGCATCTGAAACCGAGTGTCAACACCGGTGTGGTCACATCTGTCGGGGCGTTGACCATAGCGGTGATAGCCGTGGTTTCATGCTTTGTGAGAATGTAACAGAATTGTTGTCGGAATGACATAAAAATGAAATGCTACGAGTGCTATCTTTGCACTGTAGCATTTACAAAAGCATTTTTCCATTAATAGAGATAGAGAGGCACCGCCTGGATAGGTAGTGCTTCCCGTTATTTTAATCCGTGCGAGTGGATATATTCATTGACGGCATCAACGAGATTGCCGCTGAAATCCGATCGGCTGCCGCAGTCGGTGATGGCCGAGAGCGGATAGCGGTCGATGATGCTGTCGAGCAGCTGCTGCATTGTCGGAGCCGATTTGAGAGCGGCATATTCATCGTAGGTGTACGACAGGAATGCCACATTCTCACCGATGCCGCGGTTGTCGAGCAAAAAGCCGTTGTCAAGCGCTTGCGGACGGCAGTTGCCGCGCAGGTCGGCGGGGTCGGGGTATGACACGATGCGTTGGCGCGACGCGTCCATTATCACCGGCACGTTTTGGGAATAGTCGCGTGTGGTTTTATAGATAATCACATGAGGCATGGCGCTTGCAGGTTGCAGAGCGACAACGGGACGCTCCTCGTTTACGAGCGGAAGCGTTACGGGCTTGTTGGCGCAGCAAGTCATGGTCGCCGCCAATGCCGTTCCGGCCAATACTGTGGCACAGGATTTTATCTTTGTCATATTACATTTGGAATGTTTTGAAATCGCCGTCAAACGGCTTTTCTGAAATCAGGGGCTCGAGCGACGGCATGATGCCGGGGGCAGCCACCACGACCGACACGTTGCGGTCTGTGCGGAAAAACTTATGGACGGCGCCAGCCTCTTCCGCAATGAGCAGTGCGGCGCACACGTCCCATTCGTGCAGGTTCATCTCCCAATAGCCGTCGAGCAGTCCGGCGGCGACATAGCAGATGTCGATTGCAGCGGCGCCAAGACGGCGCATGCCTCTGACGTAGGGCAGCACACGCACCAGGTTGTCGACATTGCAGTCGGTTGTGCGGTCCTTGTCGACAGGAAATCCAGTCGACACAACCGCCTTGTGGATGTCGGTCTTCGTGCTGCAACGGATTGGGCGGTTGTTCAGGAACGCTCCTTTTCCGCGCACGGCGGTGAAAATCTCTCCAAGATATGGCGCATAGACAACGCCAACAACAGTCTGCCCTTTGTGCTGCACGCCTATCGACACGCAGAAATTAGGCAGCCCGCTGCTGTAGTTTGTAGTGCCGTCAAGAGGGTCGATCACCCATAGCCAATCGTTCATGCGCTTGTCGCATCCAGCCTCTTCCGAAAGCACGGAGTGTTCGGGATAGGCGCGGCGTATTTCCGAAATGATGGCTTTTTCCGATGCTTTGTCGGCATTTGTCACCACGTCGCTGTCGTTGAATTTAGCCTCGATGTCGAGGCGGTCGCTTCTGAACAATTCCAATTGAATCCTGCCGGCTTCTTTCGCCCAGCGGATACAGTCGGCAAGCAGTTGCTCGTATGTGGTCATAGCAATGAGTGAATGAAATCGATATTAATCGTTGTCTTCCTCGATGATAGGAATCTGGCGTTTGAACACCTCCTTGAACGAGATGATTGACTCAGTGCGCGCCAATCCGAGGTTCTGCAACTTGTCGTGGATGATTTCGAGCAGATGGTGGTTGTTCTTGGCATACAACTTTATGAACATGTCGTATTGACCCGTTGTGAAGTGGCATTCCACGACTTCTGGAATCTCTTTCAACCGAGCTGCGACCTGGTCGAAATGCGAAGGGTCCTTAAGGAAAAATCCCACATACGCGCAGGTTTCATAACCGACCGCAGAAGGGTTGACCAACGACTCCGAGCCAATAAGCACGCCCGTGTTGATAAGTTTCTGTATGCGTTGGTGGATGGCCGCGCCCGACACGTTGCATTCGCGTGCAATCTCGAGATAAGGTTTGCGCGCGTTGACCGAAAGCATTTGAAGGATTTTATAATCCAAAGAATCTAATTGTGAATTAGCCATATGTGTATGATTTTTATTTTCGTTTTTTTTATCAGCTGCAATGCATTATCTTTGCATTTGACAAATAAAAGTGCATTGTTGTGCATTTGTTAGCAAATATACTTCAAAAAAATGAAATTCTATGAAAATTTTGAAGATTTCTTCAGAAAATAAATATTTCGGAGATGTTGTTGGCCTTTATGAGGCGGCATTTCCTGCAGATGAAAGACGGGAAGTGGCAGAATTTTCCCGGCTTGCCGACACGGAAAAGAAGTTTCACATCAATGTGTTTGTCGGAGACAATGACGAATTTATCGGGTTTCTGACAAGTTGGGAGTGGAATGATTTCCGCTATGGTGAGCATTTTGCCATCAGTCCGGAAATGCGTTGCGGCGGAATTGGCGGAAACGCATTGCGCTGGTTTCTTGCGTCCGACAGCCGTCCGCTGGTGATTGAGGTGGAGCCGCCGACAGATGAGATGGCATGCCGCCGCATAGGGTTTTATGAGCGCAATGGGCTTCGCTTGTGGAACGACGTTGAGTATGTGCAGCCGCCCTACAGCCCTGACCGCCATGCGATAGAGCTGAAGCTGATGACTTATGGCGGGATTTCGCTTTCTGCCGGCGACAAATATGTGAAGCGTATACATTGCGATGTCTATGGAGTGAAGTAGAAGATGAAACTTATACGAATGATGCTTATATGCTTCGCTGCCGTCATGATGGCGGCATGCGGAGGCAAGGTCGGAGGCAAGCCGACGCTGATGGTCAGCATTCCGCCGCAAAAATATGTGCTTGAACGCATAGCCGGCGACAAGTGGACTGTGGGCAGTATGATTGAGAAAGCAACCTCGGCGGAGAGTTACGATCCCGACATGTCGCAGATGATGGATTTGGAAAACTGCCGTGCATATTTTGTCGTAGGAAATTTGGGCTTCGAGCGGTTGGCTGCCGGCAAAGCAAAGACCGTTGTCGACTCGTCGAAGGGCATTTCTGTAATTGACGGACACAGCCATCACGGCGAGATGGAGGCCGACCCACATGTGTGGATGTCGGTGGAGAATATGCGCATCGTGGCAAAAAATATGACCGACGCTCTTGTGAAAATAGACAGCAACGGAAAGGATTATTATCAGGCGAACTACAGAAAACTTGATGCCGAGCTGGCTGCGTTTGCCGACTCGTTGCGGCAAGTGCTGGCGCCGGTGCGCGGGCAGGCATTTGTGGTGTGGCATCCGGCGTTGTCGTATTTTGCACGCGACTATGGTCTGGAGCAAATCGGCATTGAATATGAGGGCAAGGAAGCTCCTGCGGGATTTGTGGCAGAAAAAATGAAAGAGGCACGGAAAAAGAATGCCCGTGTGTTTTTTATGCAGACGGGAGCCGGCAGCCGGCAGGCGGAGACGGTGTGTGCCGGCATCGGACTGCGCCGCGTGGAGATAAATCCGCTGAGTTACGATTGGAAAAAGGAGATGAGGAGGATTGCAGATGGAATCACATCAGAATAAGATAATTTCGGTAGAAAACATTACGGTGGATTTCGGCAATTTCCGCGCTCTTGACAATGTGAGCGCAGAAATCAATGCCGGCGATTTTGTGGCGATAACAGGTCCGAACGGTGGCGGGAAAAGCACGTTGCTGAAAACGATGCTCCATTTGCTGACGCCCACGAAAGGACGTGTGCGCTATTTCAACGGCGATGAGGAAGTTGACAGCCTGCGTTTCGGATACCTGCCGCAGAAAAGCAACATCGACAACCGCTTTCCGATAACGGTGGAGGAGGTTGTGGCTTCGGGACTGCTCGGAGAACGCCGGAACTGGCGCGGAAAATTTTCCGACGCCGCCAGTGAAAAGATTGAGGCGACAATGAAGAAGATGGGCGTCGACGGATTCCGCCGTCAGGTGATAGGCACGTTGTCGGGCGGCCAGTTGCAGCGCACGTTGTTCGGAAGGGCAGTCATCTCCAATCCCGACATAGTGGTGCTCGACGAGCCACTGTCGTATGTTGACCACGCATTTGTGGAGCAGATTTATGGTATTGTCGCCGATTTGGCGAAGCGTAGCACGGTGATGCTTGTGTCGCATGAGATGACCGTAATCTCAGAAATGGCAAACCGTCACTGGATTGTCGACCACGCACTCCATCAATGTCACGCCGCCCATCACTACCTGAAAACCGAATGCGACAGATAGTGGCATTTGCTCATTTCAAAATAAATTATTAATATTGCAATAGAAAGGGATCGCAAACCTTTGTGATGCTTGTATACAAACATTGAAAAACGATATCTTATGAAGAAAGTAATGCTGGTTTTTGGCACACGTCCAGAAGCTATCAAGATGTGTCCGCTGGTGAAGGAATTCCAGAAGGACGCTGAAAATTTCAAGACAATTGTCTGTGTGACTGGTCAGCACAGGGAAATGCTCGACCAAGTGCTTACTATTTTTGACGTAAAGCCTGACTATGACCTCAATATAATGAAGCAGGGACAGGATTTATATGATGTCACTGCCCGGGTGATTCTGGGTATGCGCGACGTGCTGAAGGAAGCGCAGCCAGATGTGGTGCTTGTGCATGGCGACACAACAACGTCGACTGCGGCTGCTCTCGCTGCGTTCTATCAACAGATTCCTGTCGGGCACGTGGAAGCGGGATTGCGCACCCACAACATCTATTCGCCGTGGCCTGAAGAGATGAACCGTCAGCTGACGGGCCGCATCTCGTCGTTCAACTTCGCTCCGACCCCTCTTTCGGAAAGCAACCTCAAGGAGGAAAAAGTGCAAGGAGAGATTGTCGTTACGGGCAACACCGTTATCGACGCGCTCCACATGGTTGTTGACAAACTGACGCACGACGAGGTTCTTGCCGCAGAGCAGAAAGCCGTGCTCGCAAAGGCAGGCTACGACATAAACCGTCTTGACAACGGCAGAAAACTGGTGCTTATCACAGGCCACCGCCGTGAGAATTTCGGTGATGGATTCATCAATATGTGTACGGCCATCCGCGACCTCAAGGACAAGTATGCCGACGTTGACTTCGTTTATCCGATGCACTTGAATCCGAATGTGCGCAAGCCAATTCATGAAGTTTTCGGCGAAGATTTGAAAGGTTTGGGCAATATGTTCTTCATCGAGCCGCTTCAGTATCTTGAGTTCGTGTATCTGATGAGCAAATCAACGATTGTGCTCACCGACTCGGGCGGCATCCAGGAAGAAGCTCCCGGTCTGGGCAAGCCTGTGCTCGTGATGCGCGACACGACAGAACGTCCGGAGGCGCTGGCTTCGGGAACAGTGCATCTTGTGGGCACCGACTATCACAAGATTATGGACGAGGTGAGCAAGCTGCTTGACGACAAGGCTGCTTATGATAAGATGTCGAAGGCTGTCAACCCTTACGGTGACGGCAAGGCATGCCGCAGAATTGTAGACTTTTTCAAAAACAAGTAAGCAGACTTGAATATAACATCAGCCGCCCTGCAATCGCAATTGCAGGGCGGCTGGATTTTTATGTGGCAGGGTTCCTACAGGATGCCCTGTGCCATCATTGCCCGCGCCACTTTCATGAAGCCAGCCACATTGGCTCCCTTCACATAGTTTGTATAGCCGTCGGCTTCCTTGCCGTATTTTTGGCATTGGGTGTGGATGTCAGCCATGATGCCGCGCAGCTTGGCATCGACTTCCTCTGCGGTCCACGTCAGTTTCTGTGAGTTTTGTGCCATCTCAAGTCCGCTGACCGACACGCCACCGGCATTTGCCGCCTTTCCTGGCGCATAGAGGATTTTTGCGTTGACAAACTCATGCACAGCCTCCGGCGTGGAAGGCATGTTGGCACCCTCCGACACAGCGAAGCATCCGTTGGCAAGCAACGTGCGCGCGTCGTCGCCGTCAAGCTCGTTCTGTGTGGCAGACGGCATTGCGATGTCGCACTCCACGCCCCATGGGCGTCCGCCCTCAAAATATTCGCAGCCATATTTCTCAGCAAACTCGCGTATGCGTCCGCGGTAGATGTTTTTAAGTTCGAAGATAAAGTCGAGCTGTTCCTGACTCAATCCTTCAGGCACGTAGATTGTGCCGTCGGAGTCGCTCATTGTTACAACTTTGGCGCCGAGTTCAAGCAGTTTCTTTGCCGTGTAGGTAGCCACGTTGCCGGAGCCGGAGATGGCAACCTTCTTGCCCTTGATGTCGATGCCGCGAGTGGCGAGCATATTGAGAAGAAAGTAGACATTGCCGTAGCCGGTGGCTTCAGGGCGTATCAGCGAGCCTCCGAATTCAAGGCCTTTGCCGGTAAACGTGCCAGTGTTCTCGCGCGCCATCTTCTTGTACATGCCATACATGTAGCCCACTTCGCGTCCGCCAACGCCGATGTCGCCGGCAGGCACGTCGCGGTCGGGGCCAAGGTTGCGCCACAGTTCAGCCACAAATGCCTGACAGAAGCGCATCACTTCCATGTCCGACTTACCTTTTGGGCTGAAGTCCGATCCGCCCTTGCCTCCGCCCATAGGCAGCGTGGTGAGTGAATTCTTGAATGTCTGCTCGAAAGCAAGAAATTTCAGAATCGACTGGTTTACTGATGCGTGGAAGCGGATTCCTCCCTTGTACGGACCTATGGCATTGTTGTGCTGGATGCGGTAGCCCATATTGTTGTGCACCTGTCCTTTATCGTCTACCCACGACACGCGGAACGAGATGATGCGGTCGGGCAGACAAAGCCGCTCAATCAGATTGTAACGTTCAAATTCGGGATGCTCGTTGTAGACATCCTCGATTGATGTGACCACTTCTTCAACCGCCTGCAAGTATTCCGGTTCGTTTGGAAAACGGCGACGCAAATCGTCGATTACTTCTGTTGCTTTCATATACTGTTGTTTTTGTAGATTTTCAAATTGCCACAAAAATACAAACTTTTTCCATACGATTGCTATTATAAATGGGAAAATGTAATCAAAAATGCTGTTTTTATGACATTTTTTAAATTGGGAATAAATTTTCAGCAATAAAAAAACCGGGAATCATCCCGGTTTTCTCACACAAATCTTATTCAAAAATCATTAAGTTGGACTATGAGAATCCTATATCTTATCAAGTGCTTGGGCAAGGTCGTCGATAATGTCGTCGATATGCTCGATGCCTATTGACAGGCGCACGGTCGACGGCGTTATGTGCTGTTGCGCAAGCTCTTCTGGTGTCATCTGCGAGTGGGTGGTGGTGTAGGGGTGGATTACGAGGCTTTTCACGTCGGCTACGTTGGCGAGCAGCGAGAAAATCTCGAGAGAGTCGATAAATTTCCATGCCTCCTTCTCTCCGCCTTTTATCTCGATGGTGAAAATGCTTCCGCCGCCGTTGGGGAAATATTTCTGGTAGAGGGCGTGGTCGGGATGGCCGGGCAGCGACGGATGATTGACCTTGGCCACCTTGGGATGCTTGCTCAGATAGTCGACAACCTTGAGGGCGTTTTCTACGTGACGTTCTACGCGCAGCGACAGCGTTTCCAAACCCTGCAGCAGGATGAATGCGTTGAACGGAGAAATTGTGGCGCCGGTGTCGCGGAGGATGACGGCGCGGATGCGTGTCACGAAAGCAGCCTTGCCAGCTACGTCGGCGAAGATTGCGCCGTGGTAACTTGGGTCGGGCTTGGCGAGTGTTGGGAACTTGTCGGCATTGGCTTTCCAGTCGAAAGTGCCGCCGTCTACGATTACACCTCCGAGACTCGTGCCGTGGCCTCCGATAAACTTAGTGGCGGAATGCACCACAATGTCGGCACCGTGTTCGATTGGGCGGATGAGATATGGGGTGCCGAATGTGTTGTCGACAATCAGCGGAATGTTGTGGCGGTGTGCCACTTCCGCGATGGCTTCGATATCGGTGACGTCGGAGTTGGGATTGCCGAATGTCTCCGCATAGACAACCTTGGTGTTGGGCTGGATGGCAGCCTCAAGTGCTTCGAGGTTGTTGACGTTGACAATGGTGTTGGTGATGCCCTGAGTGGCAAGTGTGTGGGTAATCAGGTTGAACGATCCGCCGTAAAGGTTGTCGGCGGCAACAATGTGGTCGCCCTGCGAAAGGATGTTTTGGAGAGCGTAGGTGACGGCGGCTGCGCCAGAGGCTACTGCCAGTCCCGCCACTCCGCCTTCCAGAGCGGCAACGCGGTCTTCAAACACTCCTTGTGTCGGATTGGTTAGACGTCCGTAGATGTTGCCGGCGTCGCGCAGGCCGAATCGGTCGGCTGCGTGTTGCGAATTTCTGAACACGTACGACGTGGTTTGGTAGATTGGCACGGCGCGTGCGTCTGTTGTCGGATCCGGTTGCTCTTGACCAACGTGGAGTTGGAGCGTCTCGAAGTGATATTTCTTTGTTGCCATATCTATATGCTTTTAAGATTGGTTGCTGACTGATTTTCTATTCTCACACCGCAAAGTTATGGCGTAAAGATGAATCCTCCAAGAGCTTTTTGAAACTTGGAAAATTGTTCTTGAAACGATGGCGCTGATAGCAAAAAAATCTGCAAACGGTCATAATTAAGTCCGTTTACAGAATTTTATTCTTTTGCCTTGTTATGTGCTTCGGCTATGTAAATTTGCAGTACAACTGCAAATTTACATAATTGGAGGCAGATGTTTGTAGTTTATCAGTTTTATTTCCCTTGATTCGTTTTCAAGCGATCCGTTGTAGATTATGCTGTTTGACCCCACTATGTCGCCGAAACTGCCGATAAACGATTTTATTCCTTTTTCAAAATCGGGATGGTATGTTTCCGACGATTTGATTTCGTAAAGGTTTAGCATACCCTCTCTTTTTGTTATGAGGTCGACTTCATTTCCGTTGCTGTCGCGATAGAAGCATAGATTGTTGGTGCGACCGGCGTTTAATCTTTGCTTCAATGCCTCCGCAACAATCATGTTTTCAAAGAGATGCCCGCGCATCTTGTCACGTTTGATTTGCGACTCGGATTCTATTTCAAGCAGAAAGCTTGCCAGACCGGTATCGGTGAAGAATAGCTTGGGCGATTTGGTGAGGCGTTTCCGGGTGTTTGTGAAGAAAGGCTGAAGCATGAAGATGATGTATGAAGCCTGGAGTACGGACAACCAGGATTTAACCGTGTTGACCGACACCCCGATTTCGTTGCTCACTTCCGAGCTGTTCCAAATGCTTCCTATGCGTGTCGCACAGATGCGGATGAATTTTTGGAATGTGTCGAGATCCTTGATGTTGATGATATTTCTCACGTCGCGCTCAAGGTAGGTTGTGACGTAGTTTGAATAAAATGTGTAAGTGTCCTTGCCGTCGCACCATATGCCCGGATAGCCTCCCTTGTATATAAGAGAGTCGGTGTCGGTCTCGTAATTGTTGAGCTCGTTTATGGAGAATGGCAGCAATTCAAAAACAGCGGAGCGTCCGGCAAGCGACTGTGATACGTTTTTAAGCATTGAGAAATTGTTGCTTCCAGTCAGAATGAAACGCTTTTCATAGTCGTTGTCAACGATTCCTTGTATGTACGACAGCAGTTGTGGGGAATTCTGAACTTCGTCAAGAATAATCCCCTCTGTGGTGTTGTTGAGGAATCCTACGGGGTCTTCCATCGCCAAATTCCTGACATCGGGATTCTCAAGACTAAAATACGGATATTCTGGAAACATGTGTCGGGCAAGCGTTGTCTTGCCGGATTGACGCGGCCCTGTAATGGTTATTACAGGAAAAGATGCAGCAGCGTTTTCAATTGCCTGGGTGATTTTACGGTTGATAAATTCGGTCATATCTTATGTAAATTTACAGTTGAACTGCAAATTTACATAATTTTGGGAATATTCAATATGAAATAAGTGGGAAATTACGGATTAATCAATTTTGGCATCAGGGGTGTCAATTCCGTCGGAGTCGGGGTCTACGACATATTTCGGTGACTCACCGTAGCGGTTTTCAAACGGTTCGCTGTCTTGGCAGAGGAACACAATCATGACTATGTGGTAGGCGATATATGCGATGGCAAACAATACGAATTTGCCGAGAAACGCTGATATCGCTGCCGGAGGAAAATTGATTAATGAGTTGATTCCTAAGTCGATGACGAATATTGTGCCGAACCCATATGTGGCGATTATTCCTGCTCCCCACCACCATCCGCTGCGTCCGGTGTCGTCAGGCGGCGGAATGTGATTGGAATCATCAGAAGATTCAACAGCCAGGATATCGTGTCGTGAGTGATTGCGCAGATGATGATAACGACAAGCGCAGTCCACCAGAATTCCGAACGGCGCGAGCGGCCGTTAAACTGAAAGATTTTGTTGCATGCGGCTTTCAGTGCCTCTCCGATAGAAAGTTGTGGTAATTGTTGTGTATTCATAATCAAAGGTTTTAGAGAGTTTCTTGTCAATTACGAGCGATTAGCACGGTGGCATATGCGGAGATGCCTTCCTGACGTCCGGTGAAGCCAAGCCGCTCGGTGGTGGTGGCTTTTACCGAGATGTCATCTGGATCGCAGCCAATGCATTCAGCCATAGCCTTCTGCATGGCTGGTATGTGAGGGTTCATCTTCGGGGCCTCGGCGCAGATGGTGATGTCGGCGTTTCCAAAGGTGTAGCCTTTTTCCCGCAACAAGTCGGCCACGCATCTGAGCAGCTTCTTGCTGTCGATGCCTTTGTAGGCAGGGTCGGAGTCGGGGAAGTGGAAACCGATGTCGCGCAGCGCCGCAGCTCCGAGCATTGCATCGCAGAGCGCGTGGATTGCCACGTCGGCGTCGCTGTGGCCGAGCAGCCCGAGTGAGTGCTCGATTTTCACGCCGCCAATCCAAAGGTCGCGACCTTCGACAAGGCGGTGCACGTCAAATCCGAAGCCGGTACGGAAGGGTAATGCCATATCGTTTTATTTTTTGCCTAACAGGTGTTTGAGTCCGTCCATGTCAAACGTCAACGAAAAACGGAGCGTTTGGTCGAGAGGACTGTTTTGAGCCGTTGCAATCATATATGCGGCGTCGAGCTGCACCACGTTGAGCGAGAATCCGGCACCGAATGAGAAGTACTGGCGGTTGCCCTTCATGGCGTTCTCATAGAAGTATCCGGTACGCACGAAGAACTGCTGGTTGTAGTTGTACTCAGCACCGACGGAGAGCGTGATTTCCTTCAGCTCTTCCTTGAATCCGCCCGGAGCGTCGCTGAACGACTTGAAGATGCCTGAAATCGACGACGTGTTGCGCCAGTCCTCAAGTTTCGACTCATAAGCCTCCTGGTCATAATTGCCTTCGGCGTCGGTGAAGTCTGACTGGCGTGGACGTGTGGGCACAAGCAGCTTGTTGGCGTCGAGCGAGAGCGCTATGTTGTTGTATTGAGCCACCGGGAAGGTGAATGTTGTTCCGAGGCGGAAGTTTGTAGGCAGGAATGCAGGGTCATTGCCGTCGTTGTACGACACCTTTGAACCGATGTTGGAGATGTTGAAACCCCATGACCATTGGCATTCGTTGCGTCCCACCACAGGATATGTGGTCAGGAAGCCCGAGATGTCGGCGGCGAATGCCGACGCTCCTTTCTGTTGTTCGGCAGAATATGCGTCGGAGAAAGCGAGGTCGGAATAGATGTAGCGCAGAGCCACACCCATAGAGAAGCTTTCCGACAGTTTGCGGGAATAGCCGAGGTCGAAAGCCATTTCGTATGGGTTGACGGAGTTGACAACAGTTCCAGCACCGTCGGTCATCTGAATCTCGCCGAGCGAGAAGTAGCGCAACGATGCGCTGACAGCCTGGTTGTCGCCTCCTCCCATTTTCCAATAGCCGGAAAGGTTGGCAAGGAATATGTCGTTGACCAGTTTTCTCAACCATGGAGTGTAGGATAGGCTGACTGCTGCCGAGCTGTAGGCGAAGGCGTATTTCGACGGGTTCCAATATTGCGAATAGGCGTCGGGCTCGGTTGCCACACCGAGGTCGCCCATGGCTGCGCCGCGGGCGTCGGGGGCGATTCCGAGCGATGTCACACCGGTTTGCACTGGGTTGAATTGGTTCTTGCCGTTGCTGTCGGCGAGAGCAGGCAAAGCGATGAGCGATGCCAAAGCAATGATTATATACCGTCTAATTTTCATTCGTTTTCTATAAATGTAGTTCTATTTATCAAAACTGAAAATAGTGGTATTTATTGCTTTACGACTACGATTTTTTTCTGACGGAGGCTTTTGCCGTCGATGATTGCCGTTGCGTTGTAGGCTCCTTCGGCAAGGCGGTTGCCGTTGTTGTCGCTGCCGTCCCATGTGTATGGGAATGAGCCTACGTCGGTACGCAGCACCACGTTGCCGCTGTTGTCGCTGACAACGAGTTGCGCGTCGGTGTAGTTGTCGGCGTTCTCAACATCGAATGTCACGGAGTGTATCAGGGCTGTCGTATCGACGGTGAGTGTGGCGTTGTCGCTGACGGCAACGTAGAAGGCTATTGTGCGTGTGGCAACGTTGCCCGACATGTCGGCAACAACAAGTTCTGCCGTGTGTCGGCCGGATTTCAGGTTGTAGATGCCTTGGTCGATTATGCAATTGTCGGCTCCGTCGAGCTGGTAGGAGCACACAGGATAAACATGCTCTCCGCCGTCGATAGAAATGTAGGCAGTAGTGGCAATCTGCTCATGCGACAGATTTAGGGCAACATCATCGGTCACTTCCGCTTTGAGGCGCAGCGACGATTCCACCTCCATGCCGTCCTTGAACGTTGATTTGTCGTTGATGTAGAAGGCGTTGATGGTTGGCGCTGTCGTGTCGTCTGAAACGGCGGAGAGCGAGCGGTCGAATGTCAGTCCGTTGTAGAATCCCGACACCACGGTGCCGTCGTTGCTGACAGCGGTCACTTGCAGCGGTTTCTCTTTGTCGTCGGTCGTGATGCAGTTTGGCGCGATGATTGTGGCTGTAAACTCGCCGGCTGTCACGTCGGCGCTTGTCACGGCAAGTTCGGCTCCGCGCTCGGTCAGCGTCTCGTCACCTTGTGTCATATAGTATTTTTCGGAGTCGTAGAGCGAAATCTTCGCATAACCGTTGAAATCGGTATCGACTTCTCCTGCATCGTTTCTGACACGGCCTTTTATGGTTATTGGAGTCATAGCACCTATGGCGATGCCCTTCGAGGCGGCGACACCGTTGACTTCGGTCACCTCGGTGCGGTCACACGGGATGTCGACGAGCATTGCCGGGTCGCCGAGCAGGTGGTATTTCAGACGGTTGCGTGAACGGTCGGTTGAGAAGTTTTTCGCAAACATCAACACGCGGCCCCAGGTTTTTTCGTATTTAGCATAGAATCGGCTGTCGGATTCGCTGATGCCGAGATACTTGGCAAACGAGTCGGTCAGGCGTCCGTTCAACGATGTGTATGCCTCGCGTGTCGCTGCCACGGCAGCGATAATGCCGCCGTCGGGGTTGAGCAGCAGTTTGTCGATGAATGAAGTCTGTCCGCCGTCGTATCTGCCCACGTCGCATGAAGAGAAATACATCACTGGCGGCACGTCATATTTCGTGTCGATTGCTTGCTGCAGGTTCATCAGCACGGTCGGTTTGGTGAGCGATGAAATGTTGGAGTGCCCCACGAAGAGTATGAAATTCTGTCCTACATTGAAATCTTCGACCAGTTTCTCGCGTGTGGCCTGCAGATTGTCCACGTTGTCGTAAGGCTCAAGATAAATCTTGTTGAAATTTACGGCATTGTCGTTTCTCGTTCTGATTTCCGGAGTGTCTGATGTCTTCGGGGTTATCTCATAGTTGAAGTTGTCGATAAACGATTCAGTCTGTGTCGTGTGGATGTATTGGTCGCCATATTCGCCAATCATGAGCATGTTGCTCTTCCACGTGTCGGTCTTGCCGGGTTTGTGCGACATGTAGGCAAGCAGTTTGTCTACGTATGTTTTGGCTTCGGCTGCAGAGACAAACGGGATGCGTCCAATCGAGATGTTGAGCAGAGCGTTTGAGCCTTCCACGTTGACAGCCTCGTCGTTCATCACGCCGAAATAGTCGTCGGAGCAGTAGGAGGACACGCTGTGGTAGCTGTTGTCGGTCTGATAAGTGAGCAGTGTTTCCTCGATGTCGCCGCCGAAAATTCCGCGGTTGTCGTAGTTGCCGCTGCCGAACAGCAGCAGATAGCGGAATTTCAACGGGTTGCGTGAATAGAGCATCTTGCACAGCTGACGGTATGCGAAAACATCGCGCATGCCGTTGCCGAACTCGTTGAAAATGTCGTCCTGCAGCACCACCTCTACGTCCATGCCGTCGTGCTGGCGGTGGAAGTCGGCAATGCGGTCGGCTTGGGCTTTCAGTTTGGGAGTGGTGATGACGAGCATGTCGGGCGTGGCGAGTGAATGCAGGTTCTGGTTGGCCACGTTGCCAGCAAAAGACACTTGCTTCTGCTGCTTTCCGGTGTCGAAAATCACGTATTCCGCATAAGCCGTTGTGCCAAGATTCGGGACAATGCAGCTTGTTCCTTCACTTGTTGTGATGGTGTATTGTTTTGTGTTGTAGATTTTGTAAGGAGAATTGTTTGGCGTAAACACAAGCCAGGCGTGTGTTGTAGGAGTGGTGTTGCCGATTACGAGTCCTGACTCTTTGGTTGTCTTCACGAGCCAGCGCATTTGTGAGGAGTCGGCAGGAAGGGCAAGCGGCGACTTGTAGGAGACGGAAATATAGTTCATCTTCGCAATCGGCAGCGACACAGACGTGCTCACTTTCGCTGTCACCGACTCAGCCTGCGCCATCGCCTCTGTCACTGGGGTGGACCCGAAAGAAGTGATCAGTTTATAGATTGCGGCATCGGCTGATTTTGACACATTTTTTGTGTCTAAAACCGTGCCGTCGACCGACAGTGTCACAGTTTGCGAGTCGGCGGTTTTTACGCCTGCCGACATGTTTACAACCACATTTGTTCCGCTGATGATGCCTGGCGTAGACATCGTAATTTCAAACTCTTTAGTGCTTGAGAAATCTTCGCCGAGGAAAAGTTTGCCTGAGCGGGTAGGGTTTACGATGTCGTTCTTGTGCCAAATCGACACCACGCCGTTCGAGCGCCATTCCTTGACGGAGGCAAGATTGCTTTCGTTGGTGTCGACGGTTTCAATATCGCGTGCGTCAAAATCCTCGCTGTCTGTAAGGAAGTAGTAAGAAGCGGGAGAGTAGGCGTTTTTTGAGATTGAGCGGTATATGTCGAAGTTGGTGGTGTAGTCAATGCTCCTTATTTCCTCGTATGTCAAGCCGTTGGCATAGAAGTATAATTTGTCGCCGGTGCGCATTGCCGGCACCTGCTCGAGGTCGTCGGTATAGTCTTTGTTGTAATTGTCGGTGGTCTGGATGCCTCCAGTGCCGAAAATCTTCACTTTTTTTGGGTCGGAGAATCCGAATTGCTTCAACTGTTCGCCGGTGATTTCATAGACGCCGGTTTCGCCGACTTTGATTTTAACCCATTTCCCTGATGAAAGGACGGAAGAGTCCTTGAATTTTGTCGCAGCCTGGCTGCTGAAAGAGGCGAGAATCGCGCCAACAGCCACAGCGATAATGTATTTAGTCATATCTCCTTGGTTATTTTATCTTTATGTTTATTGATTCAAAGTCGCCCAAACGAGCTGTTACACGGCTGTTGATTTCCGCATTGTGCCATTCGCCGTTTTCAATTAGTATCAAGTCTCCGATTTTCAGCGTGAAATACCGGCTTGCCGTTGCGATGCATTTGTCGAAGTCGGCAGCTGACGGCAACGTGAATTTTTCTGTATCTTCCCCGTTGATTTCCAGTGTTGCGGTGTTCTTGCCGAGCATTGCGATGTCGGTAGGAGTCATCTCGCCAACGATATGCGAAGCGTCAAACGATGTTGCCAACGCTCTCGGTTTGCCGTTGGCGTTGAGGGTGTCGAGCAAGTCTTTTGCCTCAAACACAAGGCATAGCCCAGCCTCCTCGTAGTATCTGTTTGCAAACCGTTGCGCGATGTTTTTCCCGAGGCGGCACACGTGTACCGCGGCGGCTGCGCTGAATTGGAAGCGGCTTGCGAAGTCGGGCACAAAAAACGGTTTGCCGCTCTTTTGGATTGCAGAGTCGGGGATTACGTCGATTTCCAGTTTTTCAGGATTGTCGGTGTTTCGGAATTTTATGATTTTCATTTGTTCCCGTTGATTCTGTTGTACATTACTGCCAGGTGGGCATAGATGGAAGTGTTTTGGATAACCACATTGTCAGCCACCTTGATGCGGAACGGCGTGAAATTCCAGATGGCGCGCAGTCCGTTTGCCACAAGCAGGTCGGCCGACTCCTGTGCGTGTTCCACCGGTACGGCGAGGATGCCGATTTCAGCCTTGTATTGCTTTTCGCGTTCTGGAAGTTCGGAGATGTGGTAGATGGGAATGCCGCAGATTTCTGTGCCCACAACTTTCTCGTCAACGTCGAAACCCGCCACGATGTGCAGTCCGAACTGCATCAGTCCAGAGTCTTGAATCAGTGCGGAGCCGAGGCTTCCTGCGCCGATCATGAAAGCGGTGTGGTCGTTGTGGAATCCGAGGAAATTTGACAATTCGGTGGCGAGCGTCTCAACCTGATAGCCGATGCGTGTTTTTCCCTTGATGTTGAGAAACGACAAGTCTTTGGCAATCTGCGACGCGTCGACATTGATTTTGCGTGAAATCTGTGTCGACGAAACATATTCTATCTTCTGGGTGCGAAGCATATTGACGTATGCCAAGTACCACGGAAGCCTGCGCAATGTTGGCTCAGGCAATAGAATCTTCTGACCATCCTCGTTCATTGTAACTCCTAATTTATTAACTTCCTTACAAACTGCAAAATTAGTTTTTTTTGTCAAATTTTGCAAATGTGGATACTTGAATCGAAGAATCGAAGATTAAACAAGCAAGTGCGAAATTAATATATTAATATATTCTGCTTGATATTATTATTTGTTGAGCTTTTTTATTTGTTGGGGCTGCGATAATTGTTAATTTTGCATATTTGTCATTGTAAAAGCTATTATTATGAACCGATTTTTGCGAATACTGCTGTATTTAACCATTCTATTGAATTGCATTCCCGACGTGTTTGCGGCCCGATTCAGGGTGTCTGACGAATATGTGACAGTCTTTGCCGAACCCGAGAGGATAACTAACCTCGGACGCGCATATCGTGGCGAAGTCTATGAATCGGAGGGTACTGACGGGAGTATGTTTGTCTTCACGTTCCATGGCCGCAAGGCGTATATAGCCTCTTATTGCTGCGAAATGGTGGACGAAGGCAGCAGCGTCACTGCTGCCGACGGAGACGGCAGTAGTCAACAAAGCCAGACCTCCGTCGCTCAGCGACAGCCGGCGTCGGAGCCTGTTGCGGAAGGACGTGAAAGCGTAGAGCCGTTGCAAGAAAATAATATGGATAACCGCATCGAGTATGTCGAGGAATCGGGCGACGGCGTAGCCTCCGGCGCACACATGCCAGGATGGATTACGGGCATAATCTCGCTGATGATGCTGTTGGGCATTGCCGTGGGGCTGTGGTCGCTGTTTGGCCCTAAATCGTGCGAGAATTTCTTTGACTCTCTTGCGGGAACAAGGGTGACCTGGTGCTCGAAAGCCACCTATTTCCGGCCGCTTATTTTTGTGTTTGTCGCAGGCGCGGCGTTTGGCGTGACGCATAACTTCTACGTTGCATTCGCATTGCCGGTGGCGTATGAGATTATCCTGCTGTGCATGCGGGCAAAGAAACTTGGAGGACTTCGTCCGGCAGTGGTGGAGGCATTCTTTTTGTTATTCCACGGCATAGGGTATTTGATTTTTTGTTGGTTGTTTCTTGCAGCAGTGTTTCTTGCCGGCGGCTCGTCGAAAGGCTCTAACTCTAAAAAGCGCGACGTCAACCACCGCTGTGGGAGATGCTGCTATTATGTTGCCGGCACTCCCAGCGACCAATGCTCTTTTCATCGCCACACCGTCCATCCTGACGATTACTGCGAAACATTCAAAGGATAGTAAAAAAATAAGTAGGGTTTATGAACCCTACTTATTTTTTCTCCTACTTGATTCTCTATGTCGAAAAATAATCCGATGCGATTATTCCGAAGCCACTGCGATGCGTTGGGTGATCGACGCCTCGTCGCCGCCGTTGGTCGAGACCGTTGCGCGGTAGATGTAGATGCCGCGCTGCACGCGCATTCCGCTGCCGTCGGTAAGGTTCCATGTTATAGGCATCGACTTATACATGTCGCTGCGTCCGGTCAACGATGTGCTCCAGACGCTGTGTCCCATCATGTCGTAGATGCTCAGCGTTACGTTGAGCACCGCGTCGGGGCGGTTGTGCTCGATGTAGAAGTTGGCCTTTGTCTTTGCCGGGTTGGCTGTTGAGTAGACTCTGAACAGCTGCGGCTTGATGCCGTTGACCACACTGAATGCGATTGTCTTTTCCGACATGTTGCCAAGCACGTCCCACACGCGGAACGTCAGTGTGTGCTGTCCCTCGGCGAGTTCTCCCATCTGGTAGTTTATGTGGCTCACGCCGTCGGTGTCCTGCGAGAAATAGTTCTCAAGACCGGAAACAACGGTTGTTCCGTCGATAGTCGCGGTTATGCCGTGTCCGATGTCGACTGGCGACAGGTTGATTCCCGACACGTCGTAGACCGATGCCACGAGAAAAGGAGTCTCGTTCACCTTGTCGCCGTCTTTGAATGCCGTTGAGTTGAGTGCGAGCAGGCGTATCTCCGGTCCGTCGGTGTCGTCGGCTGGCGACTCGTCGAAACCGTAGATGTAGAAGTCCTCGTTCTTGCCTACGGCGTCGCCTTTGTTCTCGTCCTGAGCATACAGGTTGACAAGAGCCGGAGTGTAGTTGTTGATAATGCCCGTGGGCATACGGAATTTCATTTTGAACAGGCCGTCCTTAACCTCTCCCGAACCAACAAACAGTCGGTTGGTGTGGTCTTGGTAGGTCACTTTGCACTTGTCATCGGTGTCGGTGCCGCCCTCGTAGTAGCCGTTGGTGGTTATCGACACTTCCGCGTCGTAGACGGTGGTTGTCAGCGTACCATTGTAATCGGTCATGGTAATCCCGTCGGCATCGACAACCTTTCCTTCGAGTTCCACTTCCTGTCGCGCCATAGTCTCCGGTTTCACCTCGCCGTCGACGCTTTCGCCGTTGACCGCTGTCAGCCGGATGTCGTATTTAGGGTATTTCAGGCGCAGCGCAGGGTCGCCGATGAGTGCGTATTTGAGGCTGTGCTCGGTGTTTTTTGTCAGTGTCGAAGAGTAGCGCGAGTGGGTGTACCAATAGTTGTTCTTGGCATTCATCACGATGTCGCCGAGGCGTGGCATCTCGCCGTTTGGCAGAGGCTTGAACGTCTCGGCGCCGACAGCGCGGCAGAGGTCGCCGTTGCCGCTTATCGACGTCACGCGCGAGCCTGTCAGCAGTCCGATGAATCCGCCGCGCGAGTTTAGAAACAACACTTCGCCTCCCGACACGGTAGGAGAGTCCCAGCGAGTGAACTCGCAAGTGCCGGTAAACACGAAAGTGGGATGGCTGTAGAAGAATTCGTTCTCAATGTCGGGCCAGCGCAGCAGTCCGTTGTGGGTCCACGATGTGGGGTTGGCATGGCCTACGTAGGAGGCAAACAGCACACCGTTCTTGAAGTTTTGAAGCATCTGGGTGCGCGCCTCCGGGAAAGAGTGGCCCGAACCGCTCGACGAGGCTTTGTAGGCATCGATAAACAGCCGTTGTATCAGATAATTGCCCGCTCCATTCGCTCGTAGGCTATCGATGGCATCATTGGAGTCTCTCATGTGGATTCCGCTGTCGCCGTCGTCGGCAATCATCATTATGCGCGTCTTCCAGTTGCCCATGTCGGGGTTGCTGATGTAGTCGCTGATTTTCTGCACAGTCTCGGTTGCTTCTGCCGCGCTTTTAACGGGGATGCGTCCGATGCCGATACACATTTTGCGCAGGCTCGTGCGTCCGGCGTCGCTGCCGTCCTCAAGGAAGCCGTACACGTCGTCGGTGTTGAAACTGCTGCTCTCGCTTGTGATGTCGGCCGACTCCCAAGTGAGCAGCGTCGGGTAGCCGAGGTTGCGTGCCGTCGAGGTGATGCGGCGGTTGTCAAACACCGCGCGTCCGAACAGCAGCAGGTAGCGGAATTTGTCGTTGCTGTATTTGTCGGCTGACGCAGTGCGGTCGTACCACATCTTCGCCACCTTGCGGTATGCCATTGCGTCGGGGGTTCCCGACGAGAATTCGTTGTAGATTTGTTCGTCGGTAAGCACGGTCACTGCCATGCCGTCGTTGGCGCGGTGCATGGCAGCGAGGCTCTCCGCCTGGTTTCTGAACGCCGCCGGCGTGATTATCAGCATCGTTGGCGGTGTCATGGCGTGGATGTCCTGATTGCTCACGTTGCCCACCAACGATGGAGTGGGGAAGGAGGCAGCGGTGTTGAACGCCACGTATTCGCGCTTGCCATTTTCCGTTTGGCGGAACTGTGCCGAAGCGTTGTCGGCAAGGAAGTCAACTTTCAGCGGCGCATAGGTTGTGGTTACGTCCCATATCGCCGTCTTTTCATTGATGCCGCTGACGGCAAACACGCTGTCGCGGCAGTTTGCCGTGAAGCTGCGGAAGTCGATTTGCTTGTCGGCAAGGTTGAGGTTGCGCAGGTAGTTGACGGTGATGTAGTCAAGGTTGGCAAGGCGCACAGCCGTGCCGGTGGAAAACGACAGCTGCAGTGTCATTTTTTCGCCAGGATAGGACACAGTGCCGATAGATGAGGCAGTGGAGCAGATGTCGTATTCGTTGCTGCCGCTGAGCGAGCTGACGCTCACTTTCATCACTTCCTGTTTTCCGGAAGTCACGGTGAGCGCGCGCGCGGTGCCCGATGTGTGGTAGGCTGCGAATGCCACTTTCACCACCGGGTCGGTGTCGCTGACGATGCCGGGCAGGTTGAACTGAAAACTTTGTGTGCCCGCAGAGCGAAAATCCTCGCCGAGCAATGTGCGGCCGGTGGTTCCAGGGGCGGTAAGCTCTTTTTCGTGGTAAATGCGGGCGAGTGTGTTTGTTATCACTTTGTCCGACGCTTTCTCCGCTTTGGCAGTGGTCTGCATCTCAGCCACATCGATGTCGTTGCGGTCGGTGATGAAATAGTAGCCGGCGGTTGCATACGGGTTCTGTTGCTGTTGAAAGCGGATTTTGCCCGATGTCTCTGTCCACGACACGTTGCTTTGAGCGTAGAACAGAATTCTGTTGCCCGAGCGCATCACCGGCACTTGCGGCAGGTCGTCAATATAGCCGTTGCCCATGATTTCAGAAATCATGGCGCCACCGTAGCCGAATATCTTCACTTTAGAGATGTCGCTGAAGCCCCAGCCCGACAATGTCGCTGCTGAAATCTGGTAGATGCCCGTGTCTTCAACTTTTATTTTTACCCATTTGCCGGTGTTGAGGGCGGAAGTCTTGGCGTATGACGCCGCATTGCCGCTTATTGCCGCAAGTAGGGCAAAAAAGAATAAAATATATCGTATAGCCTTGTGTTTCAACATAATCCGAATATCCAATCGTTTGCTGTAAGGAAAAGATTCCTTATCAATATATTAACGCAAACGGTTGGCGTTTATTGTAGCGTAGAGCATATTCGCCACGGAAATCGCTTTTTCGGTTTTTGCGGTGTACTGCTGCCATTCGCTGGCAGTGCCGTGCCACAGGTCAAGGTCGACATCGCTGTCGATGCCAGGGATGGATCCTTTGTGGCTGTACTGCCAGAAAGTCCAGTTTTTGCCGCGGTTGGGTTGGGTGAACGAGCAGAGCCATACGCCGCAGTCTGCAAACTCGTCGCGCACGTGGTTGTCGAATCCTTTTTTGTTGCTGTAGATAATCACTGGATAGCCGTAGGCGGTAAGCTCATCGACCATGTCATGGATTTTGCGGGTGACGATGTCGGCGGGGGTGTAGGGGTTGGTGTGCGACTCCACGTCGATGACCAGTGGCAGCGACAACGGGCGTCCGGCAATGGCTTTGAGCAGATTGTGCGCTTGCTTCACGCCGTCGACGTCGAATCGGAAAAAGTGGTAGACGCCGGTCTTCAGTCCGGCTTCGTGGGCTTTGCGCAGGTTGCTATTCATCGCGCTGTCGCGGAACGTAGCACCTTCGGTGGCTTTGACAAAAACAAATTCGGTGCCCGCCGCACGGGCTTTTGCAAAGTCGATATTGCCGTTGTGGGCAGAAACGTCGATGCCTGCTATCTTGTAGGAGTCGATGTCGAGCGACTCCGACGGCGATATGACGTTGCCGTTGAGAATGGAAATCGCAGCTGTTGCCATGCCGATGAAGGCAAGCAGCAGCGCCACAATCAGTAATATGTGACGTTTGCGCAGCGCCATACTATTTCTTTATTTTGAATCGCTTGCCGTCCCAATGGTATGTGATACCGCTGTTTACGAAAGGCATTACGGCAGCGGAATCCTCGCGCGACAGGAACTCTTCGTCCGTGAGACGCGCCTCCACATCGCCGTTTGGAAGAAAGCGGTAGTCGATGAGCGGGAAGTCGATTTTCGACTCTATCTCGCTGAGAGTCTTCTTGTCTTTGGCGGTGAGAAAGTCCCTGACTTTCGGTTCCTCAATCAGGCTTACGCTTGGAGAACCCAAGGCATAGGTCTGGCTGAACGAGATGTGGCTGTCGGTGGCTGGCATCTTTACGCGGTTGATTACGCCGAAGAGCTTGCCGCCGTGGTTGTTGACATACATCTGCACCTCCGTTTCCGACACCGATGATGTGGAAACCTTCATGTAATGGTCGCCGGCGATTGAGTCGATTACGGCCTGTCCGCCAAGCCGTGTCGGCATGTGCTTGCGCATTCCGCTGGCGTAATAGTCGAGCATGTCCATCCTTACCGACTGTTCGATTGTGTTGAACTCGTCGGCAAAGAGAAAGAAGTCGGAAACCGACTCGATGCTCACTTCGGCGACAGAGTCTACTTCAGTGATGCTGTCGGTATCCTCATGCCAAGAGGCAGCCTGCGGCGATGGAAAAGTTCCGGCATACGCTGCCGATACAACGGCGATGCCGAGCACTGCATATATAGGTTTCATAGCACTTTATCGTTTGCTCTTTTTACTTTTTCTCTTGAATTTGCCGAAGCTGTCGTCGCCGTCGGCATGGCGGCCCTTGCTGTTCGACTTGCGCTCGGAGCTGTGGGCGTAGTCGCGGTTTGGGTCGGCAATCTCGGCATATAGGCGCTTGCCGAAGTAGCGGGCGTTTTTCAACGCCGACACGGTGCGGCGCGATTCGCCTTTTTTCACGTCAAACAATGCGTAGCCGGGGAACAGGTCGATGCGGCCAATCTCCACGCGTCCCTCCATGTTCTGGTTGAGTGTCTCTATCAGGCGCGCCGGGAAGAAACCGTCGTTCTTTCCAGCGTTCACGTAGATGCGCTCATATCCCTGCTCTGCGGTGCGGCGGTCTTTGTTCTGCCGCGAGCTGCTCTGCTGCTTGTCGCGCGGCTCTTTGTCGTCGCGCTTGGCTTTACGGTCGCGCGGCTTGCGCTCTTCGTAGTCGATGGCTTCGGGCGCGTCCTTGTAGTATTCAAGCAGACGGTTGAATTCAAGCGACACGATGCGTTTCAGCAAGTCGTTTTCCGACAGCCATTCCAACTTTTTCACGATTCCCGGCAGATATTTTGCAATTTCGTCCTCGTTCACCTTTACGCGTTCTATGCGGTCGGCAAGGTTGTATAGTTGCTTTTCGATGATGCGTTGCGGTGTAGGCACCGAACCCTTCTCGAACGTTTTTCCGATTTTCTTCTCTATCGTGCGCAGGCGCGACTTCTCGCGCGAGTGGATGATGGCAACCGACACACCGGTTTTGCCGGCACGTCCGGTGCGTCCGCTGCGGTGCGTGTATGTGGCTGGATCGTCGGGCAGGCCGTAGTTGATGACGTGGGTCAGATTGTCCACGTCAAGACCGCGTGCTGCCACGTCGGTGGCAACGAGCAGCTGCAGGGTGCGTTCGCGGAATTTCTTCATCACCGTGTCGCGCTGCATCTGCGATAAGTCGCCGTGGAGGGCATCGACATTGTAGCCGTCGGCAATCAGATTGTCGGCAATCTCCTGAGTCTCGCGCCGGGTGCGGCAGAAGATGATTCCGTAGATGTTGGGATTGGAGTCGGCGATACGCTTGAGGGCAAGATACTTGTCCTTGGCGTTTACCATATAATATATGTGGCGCACATTCTCCGAGCCCTCGTTGCGTGTGCCTATTACAAACTCCTGAGGGTTGTGCATATAGTTTTTCGCTATTTTGGCGATCTCGTCGGGCATGGTGGCTGAGAACATCAGCATTTTGCGGTTGTCGGGCACGTTGTCGAGGATGGCGTTGATGTCGTCGAGGAAGCCCATGTTGAGCATCTCGTCGGCTTCGTCAAGAATCACGGTGTGCACGCCGCTGAGGTTCACCTCGCCGCGCTTTATCAGGTCGAGCAGTCGCCCAGGTGTGGCAACGATAATCTGCACACCCTTGCGCAGCGTGCGGATTTGGCTCTCGATGCTCGAGCCGCCATAAACCGGCAGCACACTGAGACCGGAAGTGTATTTCGAGAAATCGGCAAGGTCGCCGCCGATTTGCAGGCAGAGTTCGCGTGTCGGCGATATGATTAGAGCTTGCGGTTGGCGCAGCGACGTGTCGGTGCGCTGTATTACGGGCAGTCCGAACGCCGCGGTTTTGCCGGTGCCGGTCTGTGCGAGAGCCACGACGTCGCCGTCTTCGTGGAGCAGGTGTGGGATTACTTTCTCCTGTACAGGCATCGGTTTTTCAAATCCCATATCCTTGATTGCGTGCAGCAGGTCTTCTCTTATTTCTAATTCTTCAAATGTCATCTGTTTTTTTCGTCTTAAATGTTTTCGTTCAGCGCGCTTTGCCCCAAATCTGCTGCAAAATTACGGAATTTTGGGCTATGATTGGCAAATACTTGTAAATTAATTTGGTGTGGCGGTGAAAAAGAGGTGGCGGAGGCGTTGTATCCGATGGCTTGTCGTTAACACATGTTAAACTTTTGGCGGGTTGCCGATAATTTGGTGCTGGGAATGTGCTTTGTTATGAAAGTTGGCATAAAACTGACGGATTGAAACAAAACTGCAGTAAATTTAATTGCTATGGCTTGAATAAGTGGGCGAAGAAAACAAAAAACAAAAATATGTTATACAACATAATTGTATAGCAATGCTGTACAGGGATGTTTAATAAAATGAAATTTTACCGAAAATTAAAAAAACAACTCACAAACGTAAAATTTTGATTACAATTCTTGTAAATATTGAAAAATAACGCTTATTTTGTGGCTTAGAAATCGTTTGAGACAACGATGTACTAATATAAAACTATGTTTAATCTGAATCAAGTATGGACAAATTTGCTGAACGAAAAAAATTTACTTCATGTAAATTAGTTGCGGCTGCCGCAGTCGCAATGTGTTTGCTAGGCAGTGCGGGATTCGAGGCTAATGCCGCCCCCGCTCCGCAAGTTGTATCCGCTCAGAAAGCAACTCTAACCATTTCTGGTACAGTAAAAGACTCCAAGGGAGAGCCTGTCATTGGCGCCAACGTTATGGAGAAAGGTACCAATCGTGGTATAGTTACTGACTTGGACGGTAAGTTTACGCTTAAAGTAACCCCTGGAGCAACAATTACAGTTTCTTATTTGGGCTACAAGACACAGACCCTCAAGGCTGCGCCGACAATGAACGTTTCCTTGGAAGAGGACAACGCTCTTCTTGACGAAGTCGTTGTGGTAGGTTTCGGTACTCAGAAACGTGCCAACCTCACCGGTGCTGTCGCAACAGTCGATGTGTCGAAGGCAATGGACGCACGTCCAGTGGGCGATGTTACCAAAGCCCTTCAAGGTGCTGTTCCTGGTTTGACTATCACAACAGGTGACGGTGCGATCAACTCAGCCGCATCTATCAAAATCCGTGGTACGGGTACGTTGTCAAACGGACAGAAGTCAAGCCCGCTTATCGTTGTCGACGGTGTGCCTACCGACGACATCACTTTTGTCAATCCTGACGATATCGCAGAAATCTCAGTATTGAAAGATGCTGCTTCTTCTGCTGTATATGGTACTCGTGCAGCATTCGGTGTTGTATTGATTACTACAAAATCAGGACAGAAAGGCGACCGCGTTTCTGTAAAATATTCAAACAACTTCGGTTGGAGCAACGCAACTGTATTGCCTGACTATGGCTCAGTGCCTGAACAAATCGAAGCATTGCTTCAGACCAACTACCGTAAGGGTGCCGACCCGGAATTGTTCGGTATGTATCTCGACAAGATGCTTCCTTACGCAAAGGCTTGGTATGAGCAGAACGGTGGCAAGAAGAAAGGCTACAGCGAGATGTTGCCATACCAGAGCATGGACAACGTGGGCGACTTCTATCAGGACCCTGTGACAAAAGCCACTATGTACTATGCTGACTGGGATGTAAAGGATATTATGTATCGCACTGCTCCTTCTCAGAAGCACAACGTAAGCTTGGACGGCAGCTCGGGCAACACAACATACCGCGTTTCGTTCGGTTATGACAAGCGTGAAGGCTTGATGTCGTTTGTAGACAACTCTGTGAAGCGCTACAACGCAAGCGCCAACCTCTCAACTCAAATATTCTCATGGTTGAAAGCCGGTGCTCAGGTAAACTATTCGCAGAAAGACTATGACGGACAGAACATGTGGGGCCGTGGAGGTTACACATACTTCTGGCGTTGGGGTTCTTTCTTCGGTCCTTACGGATACCGCAAGTATGACGGCGACGGCAAGTACTACGACGCTCAGCCGATTGCTGACCGTAAGCAGAGCGGCGAGCATGAGGACATTGCCCGCAACACTCGCTTGCAAGGTTGGATGGAGGCGAACCCAATCAAGGGCTTGAACATCCACGCTGACTTCACATACGACATGATGGACATCAACGTGCGCAAGTCATATCTGCCTATCTTCGGCTGGAACAACTGGTCTAACTCAAGCACAGCTCCATCTTATTTGGTACAGCAGAAAGACACTTACGCTCAACAGGAGAATACCCGTCAGAATGTCTGGACAGTCAATGCTTACGCTACCTACGACTTCGATGTGGCTGAGGACAACCACTTCAAGGTTATGGTCGGCGGACAGGCAGACCGCAAGTATTACAACTACTTCTCTGCACGCAAGAATGTCCTTTCTGACAATGACAAACCTTATCTTGGCTTGGCAACTGGTGGTGCCGACGGTACAAGCATGACAATCACCAACACCATCACCAAGCACGCAACTGCAGGTTTCTTCGGCCGTATCAACTACGACTACAAGGGAATCTACTTGTTGGAGGTTAACGGTCGCTACGACGGTTCTTCTTCATTCCCAGCCAACGACCAGTGGGCATTCTTCCCATCGGCATCTGTCGGCTACCGTTTCTCTGAGGAAGCTTACTTCGAGAAGGCTAAACAATATGTAAGCAACGCTAAGTTCCGTGCTTCTTATGGTCACATCGGTAACGAGGCTATCGGTGACTATATGTTCTTGGAGCAAATCTCTAAGTTGGACACAAGATATACCAGCTGGGTAAATGCCGGCGGTACATTCTTGTCAATGTTGAACACACCTTCAATGGTGTCTTCTACTTTGTCTTGGGAGCGTATTGCAACTACCGATATCGGTCTTGACCTTGGTTTCTTGAACAACCGCCTGAACGTTACGTTCGACTGGTTCCAGCGCGACACTAAGGACATGCTTGCTCCGGGTATGACTCTTCCGGCTACTCTTGGTGCTTCTGCTCCTTATGCAAACAGCGGTTCGCTCCGCACCCGCGGATGGGAGCTCGGTATCAGCTGGAATCACCGCTTCGGCGATGTTGACGTTTTCGCAAGCGCCAATATCTATGACGGCAAGACAAAGGTTACTGAGTACAACAACCCTAACAAGTTGATCAACCAATTCTACAGCGGTATGGAGTATGGTGAAATCTGGGGCTTCGAGACAGACCGTTACTTCGAGGAGTCAGACTTCACAGGCAAGAACGCCGACGGCTCATGGATTTATGCTCCGGGCGTAGCTGACCAGACCGGTTTGCAGCAGGGCACATTCGTTTATGGTCCTGGTGACATCAAGTTCAAGGATTTGGACGGAAATGGCGTAATCAATGGTGGCGATCCTACAATGAAAGACGCTGAAGGCAACCTTATTCCTGTAGGTACTGTACGCAACCACGGAGACCTGAAGAAGATTGGTAACGCAACTCCTCGCTATGAGTACTCATTCCGTTTGGGTGCTGCTTGGAAGGGTATCGACGTTGATTTGTTCTTCCAGGGTGTTGGTAAGCGCGACATGTGGTATGTGAACGCATTCACAATGCCATTCTCTCGTGGCGCCGATGCTTCTTACGCTCACCAGAATTCTTACAACAAGATGATTTTCGACGACGCTCGCAACATTATCGGTTACGAGATCAATCAGAACAACGATTATCCTTGTATGTATGACGGTATGGCAGGTGCAGGTGCAGTTTCTGGCTTGTCACAAGGTCGTTACAACTTCTATCCTCAATCGAAATACTTGCTCAACATGGCTTACCTCCGCTTGAAGACAGTGACTATCGGTTACACTCTTCCACAGGAGATTACAAAGAAGGCTCTGATTCAGAAAGCACGTATCTATTTCACTGCTGAAAATCCTTGCTTGATTTACAACGGTCTCGGCAAGAACCCGATTGACCCTGAAATCGGTAGCACATGGACAACAAGCAAGGCTTACAACAATGGTACTTTCGGACGTTCAGATCCAATGATGCGTACTTATTCATTCGGTTTGCAGGTAACATTCTAATTCTCTAAATTTACGAAACAATGAAAACAAAGATAGCATTAGGCATTTTCGCACTCGCCGGACTCTCGCTTGCAAGTTGTGACGATTTCCTCGACAACAACCGCTATCCGTTGACTTCGGAGGTGAGCAACCCTGAGTTCTGGAGCAATGAGTCGCTCGTTGAGCAGGAGTGCAACTATATGTATAATTTCTTCTCTGGATATGGTCGTGGAAACTCTCTCGGTGAGTTTTATTTCAGCACTCTTTCTGACGACCAGGCTGGTAACTCGTTTACGGAATGGAACAACAAGACTGTTCCGAGTTCATCTGGCTTGTATTCAGGCCCGTATGAGAACATCCGTCACTGCATGTCGATCATCGAAGGCGTACGCAGCTCAAAACTTGAGGCTGCGAAGCGCAACAACTTCGAGGGTCAGGCTCGCTTGAACCGTGCAATCCAATTCTTCACTTTGGTGAAACGCTATGGTGATGTGACTTGGGTTGACCACAAAGTTGACGTTAACGACAAGGGTCTTCTTTACGGTCCGCGCACAAACCGAGACGTGGTTATGGACTCTGTGCTCCGCGACCTTGACTATGCGATTGCAACAATCTCTGCCAACAACGGCAAGCAAGTTTGGAGCAAGGATTTGGCATTGGCAGTGAAGAGCGACATTTGCTTGTGGGAAGGCACATTCTGCAAATATCGTACTGCTGCTGAAAACGGCTATGCTGCCGATGAGGCACGTGCTAACAAATACTTGCAGGAATGCGTCAGCGCTTCAGAGCAGCTGATTGGCAAATATCCTATCGGCGCAAGCTATAAGGCTTTGTATCAGAGCGTACGCTCTGATGCCCAGAAAAATGGCGAGATTATTTTCATGAAGGCATACGACCAGCAGAATATGTGTCACTCAACCGTTTCTTACACTTGCTCCTCTACTAAGGTGAACGGTATCACAAAGGACGCGTTCGACGCATATCTCTTCAAAGATGGCAAGCCTTTGGCTTTGACTTCGGAGAACAAGTCAGACCTTCCAGTCTACAACGATAAGGGTGAATACTCAATTGCAGATCTTCTCGCTGTCCGTGACGGACGTCTGTCGGAAACTATCGACCCGGTTATCTTCTATCAGGACATGACATGGCAGCGTGCAGGCGCAATGGCGATGACTTCTTCTACTGGTTATGGTGTAGCCAAGTTTGACAACACTTCGTTGCCTATTGACGACCGTCAGAACACAGTGAAGAACTACACTTGCGCACCTCTCTACTGGGGAGCACTTATCTGCTTGAACTATGCTGAGGCTAAGGCTGAGCTCGGCACCCTTACAGATGCCGACATGAACCTCACTCTCAACAAGCTTTATGAGCGCGCTGGTCTTCCAGACCAGACTGTAGCATCGTTGACTGCAATGAACGACCCTGCTAACAATATGGGCGTAAGCAGCTTGATTTGGGAAGTTCGCCGTTGCCGTCGTTGCGAGTTGATTATGGACAAGGACTATCGTTATTGGGACTTGGTTCGTTGGCACAAACTCGACCTCCTCGACAGCTCAGTGCATCCAAACATCCTCTTAGGTGCGAATGCTTCTACAGCAACTGTTAAACCTGATATGAAAGGCGACTACGTAGATGGTTCATTCAACCACGTGCGTACGTTTGAGGCTCGTCAGTATCTGTATCCAATTCCTGGAGACCAGATTGCATTGACCAACTCTGCTGTTTCTCAGAACGCACCTTGGAAATAAACAGTAGCAAATAATTGATATTGAAAGGGCGACCCCGACGGGCCGCCCTTTCTTTTGGACAGCAACGGCTGTGAAAAAATGCGATTTGCCGATGTCGCATAAAATTCGTACCTTTGCACCCTGATTCAAGTAGGTATATATTAGGTAAATTATGATAGCTGTAAGCAATTTAGGAATGCAGTTTGGCAAGCGTGTGCTTTTTCAGGATGTGAATCTGAAATTCACGCAAGGAAACTGCTATGGAATTATCGGCGCAAACGGCGCCGGAAAGAGTACGTTGATGCGCATCCTCTCAGGTCAGTTGACGCCGACCCACGGCATGATTCAGCAGGGACCGGGCGAGCGCATGTCGGTGTTGAGCCAGGACCACTTTGAGTTTGATGAATTTTCGGTGATGGACACCGTGCTGCAAGGACACACCGTGCTTTGGGCTATCATGAAAGAGAAAGACGCCCTCTATGTAAAGGAAGACTTCAGCGATGCCGACGGCATCCGCGCCTCTGAGCTGGAGGAGAAGTTTGCCGAGCTCGACGGCTGGAACGCAGAGAGCGACGCTGCCGCATTGCTCAGCGGTCTGGGCATCAAGGAAGACAAGCACTACATGCTGATGAAGGATCTCAGCGGTAAGGAGAAAGTGCGCGTGCTTCTGGCGAAGGCGCTTTTCGGAAATCCCGACAACCTGCTTCTCGACGAGCCTACCAACGACCTTGACCTTGAGACCGTGGCTTGGCTTGAGAACTATCTGTCAAACTGCGAGAATACGGTGCTCGTTGTGAGCCACGACCGTCACTTCCTCGACGCCGTGTCGACCCACACCCTCGACATCGACTACAACAAGATAACGCTGTTTGCCGGCAACTACAGTTTCTGGTATCAGTCGAGCCAGCTGGCTCTCCGCCAGCAGCAGCAAGCCAACAAGAAGGCAGAGGAAAAACGCAAGGAGCTGATGGAGTTTATCCAGCGATTCAGCGCCAATGTGGCTAAGTCGAAGCAGACTACAAGCCGCAAGAAGATGCTCGAGAAACTCAATGTAGAGGAAATCCAGCCGTCGTCGCGCCGCTATCCGGGAATCATTTTCACGCCCAACCGTGAGCCGGGCAACAAGATTCTTGAGGTGAAGGGCTTGAAAGCCACTCAAGACGGCGACTTGCTCTTCGACGACGTAAACTTCCAGATTGAGAAAAACGACAAGGTGGTGTTCCTTAGCCACGACCCGCGCGCCATGACCGCTTTGTTTGAAATCATCAACGGCAACCGCAAGGCCGACGCCGGCACTTACGACTGGGGACAGACAATCACCACGGCTTATCTGCCGCTCGACAACACTTCGTTCTTCAACACTGACTTGAACCTTGTCGACTGGTTGTGCCAGTACAGCAACGACTCGAGCGAAATCTATCTGAAAGGATTCCTCGGAAAAATGCTGTTCTCGGGCGAGGAGGTGCTGAAAAAGGCATCTGTGCTCTCCGGAGGCGAGAAAATGCGCTGTATGATTGCCAAGATGATGATGACCGACGCAAACACTCTTGTGCTCGACTCTCCGACAAACCATCTTGACCTTGAGTCGATTCAGGCGTTCAACAACACGCTGCAGGCTTTCAAGGGCAACATCCTGATGTCGAGCCATGACCACGAGTTCATACAGACGGTCTGCAACCGTGTGATTGAGTTGACGCCTAACGGAATCATTGACAAGATTATGGATTTCGACGACTATCTCTCCGACGAGAAAGTTCAGGCTACACGTGAAAGAATGTACAACACCAAATAAATATATACAACGATGGTAAAGCATATCGTAATGTTTAAACTCAAAGGCACGGCTGAAGAACGCCGCGCCGTGGCTTCTCAGTTCAAGGCCGCCCTGGAGGCGCTTCCTGAGAAAATCGACGTGCTCCGCTCGATAGAGGTGGGGCTCAATCAGAATCCGGCAGAAACGTGGGACGTGGTTCTTACCGCAGTTGTCGACAAAATGGCGGATGTGGAGGTCTATGCCAAGCATCCGGCGCATGTGGCTGCGGCAGGGCTGCTCGGTGAGCATAAGGATATGCGCGCCTGCGTTGACTACGAGCTGTAGGCTTTGTGCCTATGGGCAACAGACACAGGGCGGGGTAATCTCTTTTGAAGGGATGCCCCGCTTTTGCATTTTTATTTGGAGTGGAAATAGTGCGGATTCCCAAAAAAATCACGTAATTTTGCATCATACAAAACAGACCAAACCAAACATATAACTATTATGAAATTATTTAAACCAATTGCAGCCGTTTGCTTTACGCTTGTCGCTTCGGCATCGGCTTTTTCAACCCCATCCACTGTCGACCTGCAGGGCGAGACGTTTACCGTCGACACGCTGCGTCATTACAAATGCGGTCCGGGCATGACACGCACCGCGCTTGAATACCGCTCGACCACAGGAAACACGCGCATTCAGGCGTTTGTGATAAAAACAATGCTCCGCGAGGCAGAAAATGTGAAATTCAAGGTGGAGATTGGCAACGACTCCTGTCTTAACGCCGAAACGGTTACTTCGATGGGACGGCGTCACTCAGTGGAGGGCGAACGCTATCTTACGGGTGTGAACGGCGACTTTTTCATCACCGGAAGTTTCGGCGGACCGTATTCGCAATACGGCATCGTAGGCTATCCAAACATGTCGAGCGCAAGCCGAGGAAAACTGATGTCGCCCGACGTTATCGACTGGGTGAGCCGTGAGAACGCCTTTATAATCGACAAGGACGGATATATGCGCATCGATGCCACCGACCTGTCGTACAGCGCGTCGATAGGCGGCGTGGAGATGCCGATTTCAAATGCTAATTTCCATCGGCTTGACGGAGAAACGGTGGTCTACAACTCTTATATGGGAAAATACACCAAGACGGCGGCAGGAGGCGTGGAAGTGGCTTTCACGCTCGCTCCCGGCGAAACTTGGGCATTGAACAAGAATCTGAAAATGGTGGTGAGCCAGGCGGCTTACGACGGTGGAAATATGGCGATACCTGCCGACGGAATAGTCATCTCGGCCGACAAGGCTGCTACGGCAAACATCGAGAAGCTGCGGTCTCTGAAACCGGGTGATGAAATTACTGTCAACTATTCGCTGTCGTTGCCGTCGTATGGCAATCTTAAACCAGAGGGTGTGCAGGAAATTATAGGCGGCGATGTCAAAATCCTTCGCGAAGGCGAGACGGTGATGGAGGCGAACCGATGGATCAATCCTCGCGACGCGTTCAATCCACGCACGCTGATTGGCTATGACAAGGAGCGCACGATGCTCGTGATTTGCGCCATCGACGGACGCAGCACCATCAGCGGCGGCACTACCTATCCGCAGGGTGCCGACCTTATGCGCTCATACGGATGCTACGACGCTCTTGATTTCGATGGCGGCGGCTCTACATTGATGTGGGACGCGATGGAAGGCACAATCAACCGTCCGTGCGTGTCGCCCGAACGTGCGGTGGGCAACGGCATCTTTGCGGTGCTCCATGCTCCCGACGATGAGGAGGTGGCTGAGATACGTTTTGCCGACTATGCGGTGCGGATGCCTCGGTATGGCTCTTATCGTCCGGTTTTCTACGGATATAACAAATATGGCAAACTCATCGATATGGATGTTGACGGCGTCACGCTTTCCTGCGACGGCGCGCTTGGCGAGATTGTGGCAGACGGATCCACTCTCTATGCCACCGGCAGCGGCTCGCATGTGCTTACAGCTTCGCTGGGAGCAGTAAAAGCGGAGGTGACGGTGGCGATTGTCGCTGCCGACGATGTCAAGGCGGCTTATCCGGAAGTGGTTCTCGACAACTGCCGTGAATGGAAGATTGGCTTGAACGCTATTGTCGGAGGCAAGGAGATGGCTGTCGAGCCGCGTGCGCTTGACTGGACATCAAGCGACGCATCGGTGGTGACTGTTGCCGACGGCGTGGCTAAGGGATTGAAAAACGGAACGGCGACGCTGACGGGTGTCAAGGATGGAATTACGTGCACTGTCGGCGTTACGGTGCAGTGCCCTACGGCGGAACTGATGCCTATTGAAGACGCATCGAATCCGGAGGCTTGGAAAATTGAGAGTTACAATGTGAAGGATGATGCGGCGATAACTGCGCTCGCCGGCGGCGGTCTGGCAGTCGACTTCGCTCTGTCGGGCACTCGTGCGCCAAACCTTACGCTTGTCCCTGTTCAGCCGACGCTTCTCTACAGCCTTCCTGACGAACTGCGGCTTACTATGAAACTGGCTGGCGGAGTGGCTGTCAAGAACTCGGTGGTGTCGTTCACGCTTGCCGACGGCAGCAATGTGTCGGCTAATCTGTCGGGATTTGAGTCGGGCGACGCTCAAGATTATACGGTTGACTTTGCGCAAATTGCCGATGTCGACAATGTGGGCATTTTCCCGATACGTCTCAATTCGTTGCGCCTCAATCTGTCGGGCGGAAAGAAAGACACTGCCTATCGTCTTGAAATCCCGTCGATTAAGACGCGCTACAAGCATTTCAACGACGCCGGCGTATATGATTTGACTGTCGACGACGCCGATGTTGCGCCTGTCTATTACAACCTGCAGGGCATGCGGATTGCAAAACCGCAGCCTGGAACTGTGGTAATCGTGAAACGTGGTGCGAGAGTGACAAAAGAGATTGTTGTGGAATAGTGATTGCTGTTCTGCAGTACATACAAAAAACGGGAGGCTTGGCGGCTTCCCGTTTTTTGTATGTACTGTCAATCTTCCTCCGGAGGAAACTTCGGAACGAGGCGCATAAGCCTCAGAATTTGCGAGCGGCGCTTCTTCATGTATGACGAAGGATTGGCGGAGTTGAATCGCAGCGGATTGGGCAAAGTGGCGGCGATGAGTGCGCATTGGCGGGCGGTCAGCTGGTCGGCGGTGGTGTTGAAGTTTTGTTCAGCCACAGCCTCCACGCCGTAGAGTCCGTCGCCGGTCTCGATAGAGTTCAGATACACCTCCATGATGCGCTCCTTGCTCCACAGAGCCTCTATAAGCACAGTGAAATAAGCCTCGAAGCCTTTTCTCACCCACGATGACGACGGCCATAGAAACACGTTTTTAGCCGTCTGCTGGCTTATCGTGCTTGCACCGCGGTGACGGCCTCCGTTTTCAGCCTCGCGCACGGCTTTCTTGATTTCCACGAAGTCGAATCCGTGGTGAGAGGCGAAGCGGTTGTCTTCAGAGGCGATTACAGCCATCGGCATGTGTCGCGACATCTCGTCGAGCGGCACCCATTTATGCTCGCAGCGCACCTTGCGTCCGTCGAGCATCTGCTCAACACTGCGTATCGCCATCAGAGGCGTGTATCTGACAGGCGCCCATCGGTAGATGGCTACGCTGATCACCGACAGCAGCACAAAGCCGAGAATGATTTTGCCAAAGAGCATCATGAAGATGCCGAAAGTTAACTTTCTGACCATTTTGTTTGAGAAAAAAGCTGCATCAAAGCCTGCTTTACGCAAAGCGGGACAATGATGCAGCACATTGATAGCTTTTTCTATTTCTTCGCGCCTTCGACAATCGATTTCGTGTCGCAGGCAATCATATATTCCTCATCGGTCGGGATGACAACTACGCGCACCTTCGAGCCGGGACGTGTGATTTCAACCTCCTCGCCACGGCAGTTGTTGCGCTCTGGGTCGAAATCGATGCCGAGAAATTCCAGTTGCTTGCATACGCTCTCACGCAGCTGAATCTGGTTTTCGCCCACACCGGCTGTAAACACAATCACGTCGACACCGCCAAGCGCCGCTGTGTATGCACCAACATATTTAACGATGCGGTATCTGTACATGTCGAGAGCCAGTCGCGCACGCTCATTGCCGGCGGCAATGGCAGCGTCGATGTCGCGCATGTCGGAAGAGATGCCAGAGATGCCGGTCAGACCGCTCTGCTTGTTGATGAGTTTCTGCATTCCGGCATTGTCGAGATGCTCTTTCTCCTGGATGTAGAGCAGGGCAGCAGGGTCGACATCTCCGCAGCGGGTGCCCATCATCAAGCCTTCTACCGGAGTCAAACCCATCGAAGTGTCGATTGATTTGCCGTCTTTTACGGCGGTTATTGAGCCACCGTTGCCGATGTGGCAGGTGATGATGCGCTGCTGCTCGTAAGGCAACCCTAAAAATTCGCATGAACGGCGTGCCACGTAGCGGTGGCTTGTGCCGTGGAAGCCATAGCGGCGCACTCCGTATTTCTCATATACCTCATACGGGAGAGCGTACATATATGCGCGTGCAGGCATTGTCTGGTGAAAAGCAGTGTCGAACACACCCACCTGTGGCACGTCGGGCATAATCTCGCTGATAGCCTCGATGCCCACGATGTTGGCTGGGTTGTGGAGCGGAGCCAAGTCGTAGCATTCCTTCACCTTGGCGATAACCTCGTCGGTGATGAGCACGCTCGAATTGAATTTCTCGCCTCCGTGCACCACGCGGTGGCCTACGGCGTCGATTTCTCCGAAATCCTTGATGCAGCCATATTTAGCACTTGTCAGGTTGTCGAGGATGATGCGGATAGCCACATTATGGTTTGGCATAGACGTGGTGATTGTCACCTTTTCGCCATTGTATTTGAATTTCAGGAAAGAGTCGGGCAGACCCACTTTTTCCACGCCGCCCTCGGCGAGGACGTTTTGCGCGTTGTCGTCGAGTTCAATCAGCTTGTATTTCACCGATGAACTTCCGCAGTTGAGTACGAGGATTTTCATTATTTTTGATTTGCTATTATGCTTTGGTTGCAAGTGATGATAACAGTTTTATAGATGTCTTCCCATGAGCATCCGCGCGACAGGTCGTTGACTGGCTTTGCCAAGCCCTGAAGGATAGGACCCACAGCCTGTGCACCGCTGAGTCGCTGCACGAGTTTGTAGGTGATGTTGCCCACTTCGAGCGACGGGAACACAAGCACGTTGGCAGTGCCGGCGATGTCGCTTTGCGGAGCCTTGCTCTTGCCCACTGAAGGCACAATGGCTGCATCGGCTTGAAGCTCGCCGTCGAGAGCCAGCTCCGGAGCCATTTCTTTGGCAATCTTTGTAGCCTCGATAACTTTGTCTACCATCTCATGCTTTGCGCTGCCTTTGGTTGAGAAGCTGAGGATGGCAACACGCGGATCAAAGCCGCCGAGCACCTTGGCTGTCTCTGCCGCCGATACGGCGATCTGTGCCAATTCCGGTGCCGTAGGATTAGGCACTACGGCGCAGTCGGCAAACACCATCATGCCGTCAGTCCCGTAGGGAGAACCTTCGGGAAGCAGCATAAGGAACGCGCCGGAAACAACGCTGATGCCTTTCTTGGGCTTGATAATCTGGAAAGCGGCACGAAGCACGTCGCCTGTGGTGCTCAACGCACCAGAAACCTGACCGTCGGCATCGCCGTTCTTGATGAGCAGACAGCCCAGATAGAGCGGGTTGTGCACCTGTTTGTGCGCGCCCTCGAGCGTCATGCCCTTGGCTTTGCGCAGCTCATAGTAGAGTTGCGCATATTTCTCAGTAAACGCCTCGTCGGCAGGGTCGACGATTGTGGCATGCTCAATGTTTTTTAGACTCAATTCCGCTGCAAGTTGTTTGATTTCAGCGGGATTGCCGATTAGAGTGATGTCGCAGATGCCGTCGGCGATAAGATGGTCGGCAGCGGTAAGCGTTCGTTTTTCCGCACCTTCGGCGAGGACGATGCGTTGTTTGTTTGCTTTGGCTTGTTGGGTAAGTCGTTCAAATAGAGTCATAATCAGTATTGATTTTGTATTTTTTTCTGACTACAAAATTACCAATAAAAATTGTTAACGAGGTATAAAAACTTGACTTAAACTTTCAACCAATGTGCAAAAAATCTTCACGAAACTTAACGAGGCTTTAGCCTCGGCAAAAGCACTGTTGCATGCGTCGCGCCACGTGGCAGAATCAGATTCTGTTGCCTTGCAGCAGCACCGCATTTGCGCCGCCCTTGAATCCTCTGTGAAAGAGCGTGGGAAGGTATATTTCGCCGACTTCTACTGCTCTTGGAAGAAGGGCGCAATTGAGAACGCCAACAAGCTTATCTGGAAGTACATCCCGAAGAAAGCCAATTTTGCCGACTTCTCAGACAGAAGAATTATGGAAATTCAGAAGAAGCTCAACCGTAGACCAAGGGAAAAATTGACTTTGACACGCCAAAAGATAGATTCTTCAAGTTCTTTCGCTAATTATGCACTTGCTGATGGACTCTACGAGATAGGCTGCGATTCGGAAAAGAAAATTGAGCAAGCTCTTTTCTTTACACTCACCTTGCACTATCTTTTGATAAGATAGGCTGCGGTTCGGGAAAGAAAATTGAGCAAGCTCTTTTCTTTCCACTCACCTTGCACTATCTTTGCAATATGAAAGAGAAACAATTCAGTTGGCGCAAGAGGGCTAAAAGTTTTGTATATGCTTTTCGTGGCATCGTTATGCTGCTGCGGGGGGAGCATAATGCGTGGATTCATTCGGCGGCGGCGGTGACGGCGGTGACGCTCGGGTTGTGGCTTGGCTTGTCGGCGTTGGAATGGGTGGCTGTGGCTATGTGCATCGGGGCTGTGCTTGCCGCTGAGGCGTTTAACTCGGCGATAGAGGCGCTTTCCGACCGTGTGTCGCCGGGCTACGACGAGGCTGTACGCCGCACCAAGGACCTTGCTGCCGGGGGCGTGTTGCTGACGGCAGTGGCGGCTTTTGTGGTCGGACTGATTGTGTTTGTTCCTAAATTGATTGACTTGCTATGAAACGTGTATTTGTGATTATATTGGCTATTGCCGCCGCGGCTATGGGTTGCCGTGCGCAGGAGGTTGTGGAAATCAACAGCACCCGCCAGGCGGTGAAGCGCACCGGCGATGCTTTGCTTGTGGCTATGCCGCTGGCTACGCTGACGGCTGTGATTGTGGAGCGCGACTGGCAGGGTTTGAAGCAGGCTGCGTTTTCAACGGCCACCACTCTCGGAGCGTCGTATCTGTTGAAGTATACGGTGCACAAGATGCGCCCTGACCGCAGTGACAACCACGCATTTCCGTCGGCCCACACGGCGGTGATGTTTGCCAACGCCGCATTTGTGCAGCGCCGCTACGGCTGGAAGTTTGGCGTGCCTGCCTATGTGCTTGCCACGTATGTGGGCTGGAGCCGCACCTATGCCAAGAAGCACGATTGGTGGGATGTGGTGACCGGCGCGGCGATAGGTGCCGGCAGCAGTTATATTTTTACCCGTCCGTTTGCCAAAAAGCATAATCTTGCCATGGCTCCCGTGAGCGACGGCGAGCATTTCGGCATTACGGCTTCGTTTAACTTTTAATCGACAAAGATGATAATATACAATACGACTTTCCATGCTCATAATGATGCCGTGGAGCGCTTTCTTGAATGGCTTCGCGCGGAGTATATTCCCAGAGCCACCGTCGACGGGCGGTTGTCGGAGCCGCGGCTTACGCTTGTGCTCAACGCCGAGGAGAGCGACGGGCGCAACTATTCGTTGCAGTTCCGCGCCAGCGATGTCGACACGCTTCGTGCGTGGTATGAGGAGGTGGGCGACGACCTTGTTGAGGAGATGGCAAAACGCTTCGGACATCAGGTGGCTGGTTTCTCAACGCTTCTTGAGGAGGTGGATTTGTAGATGGAAAGACAGGCTGACTGGGACAAGATTATCATTGGCATAGACCCTGGCACAAACGTGATGGGGTATGGCATTCTCGGCGTGCGCCAGCGCAAGCCGGAGCTGATTGCCATGGGCGTGATTATGCTCAGCAAGTTTGACGACCGCTATATGCGTCTGCGCCGCATCGCCGAGCGTGTCACGGGCTTGGTAGAGCAGTATCTGCCTGACGAGATGGCGCTTGAGGCACCGTTCTATGGCAAGAATGTGCAGTCGATGCTCAAACTCGGACGCGCGCAGGGGGTGGCTATGGCTGCCGCTTTGGTTAAGGACATTCCGATTGCCGAATATGCGCCGCTGAAGGTGAAACAGGCGATTACGGGCAACGGTGCCGCCTCAAAGGAGCAGGTGGCTGAGATGTTGCGCCGCATTCTCAACATTCCGCGTGAGGCAATCGACCCGCATCTCGACGCCACCGACGCTCTTGGCGTGGCGTTGTGTCATTTCTACGAGTCGCAGCGGCCTGTAGCGCAGAAATCTTATTCTTCGTGGAAGGACTTTGTGGCGCGCAATGCCGACAAGGTGGCGAAGCATTAAAAAAGAGACCGTTTCCGTCGCGGAAATGGCCTCTTGAATAACTAATCACACTTTCAACACCGTAGGGAATTATAACTTATGCGTCGGCATCTCCGCCGATGAAAAAAACGAACTATCACACAAAACTAATGAGTCATTTCTTGAAATGCTGTCTTCTTTTTAGAGGCAACGTTTCAAGGGTGCCGAAGTGCGTTATCTCCATGTTTTGAAGCGACAACAATTGTGCCAATGCGCCGATGCGCCTCAAAATTGTTTGTAATCAATATGTTATAAACGAATCTTTGCGTAATCTGTTTCTCAAAGTGGGGAATTTTTCCACACGATGAGGTGTCGTAAATCCTCACTTTGTGTGGCAGAATATGTCAAAGTCCGTATTGCTTTATCTTGTTGTAGAGCGTTTTGCGGTCCACTCCAAGCAGTTGAGCCGCCTTGCTCTTGTTGTATTTTGTCTGTTGCAGGGCCTCGATTATGCGTTCCCGTTCCTCGTCGCTGTTGCGCAGATGCAACGATGCCGGAGCCTGCGCTTGCGGAGCCGCCTCGTCGGCAGGTGCTGACGCCGGGGTAAGACCGTCGGCAAAATCCCGAGGATGAATCAACGTGTCGGCGGCAAGCAGAGTGGCGCGTTTCACGAGGTTTTTCAACTGCCTCAGGTTGCCCGGCCATGCGTAGTCCATCAGTATGCGCTGCGATTCAGCGTCGAAACCATCCACGTTGCGGTCGAGCTCGCGGTTGGCTTGACGGAGGAAGAAGTTGGCGAAGAGCAGTATGTCGCCGCCACGCTCGTGGAGTGCCGGCATCTGCAGCGTGAACTCGTTCAGGCGGTGGTACAGATCCTCGCGGAATGTGCCTTTGGCTATTGCTGCCTGAAGGTCTTCGTTGGTGGCGGTGACAAGACGCACGTCGACATCGATTTCCTTGGTGGCGCCTACAGGACGCACCTTGCGCTCCTGAAGCGCACGCAGCAGCTGCACCTGTACCTCGTAACTTAGATTGCCCACCTCGTCAAGAAACAGTGTTCCGCCGTTAGCTTCCACAAATGCACCTGTCTTGTCGGCAAGCGCGCCGGTGAACGAGCCTTTCACATGACCGAAAAATTCAGATGCGGCAAGCTCTTTGGGTATTGAACCGCAGTCGATGGCGACAAACGGCTTGTCAGCCCTCTTGCTCTGACGGTGGATGCGGTGGGCTACATATTCCTTGCCTGTGCCGCTCGCGCCGTTGATAAGCACCGACATCTGGGTGGGAGCCACCAGCGACACCATGCTGTACAGTTTTCGTGCCGCCTCGCTCTCGCCCTCAAGAAAATCGGGGTCGGAGTCGTCGGCGCTGTCTGTGGCCGGTTTTTCAGCCACGTCGTTGTCGGCGGTTGAGCCGTTAGCCAAGGCATCGTTTATTTTTTGCAGCAACAAGTCGGGCTTTATGGGCTTCGACACATAGTCGCTCGCGCCTTCCTTCATTGCAAGCACTGCATTCTGGATGTCGGCGTAGCTTGTCATGATGATTAGCGGGGCGTCGATGCCTTGCTCCTTTTTCCATGGCAGCAGTGTGATGCCGTCATCGTCGGGCAGGCGGAGGTCTGACAAAATCAAGTCGAACGCAGTCTTTTCAAGCAGTCGTTTGGCGGCAGTCACGCTGCCTGCTGTCTCTGCTTGAAAACCCTTTTTCCCGAGCCATGTGCGCAGCATCGTTGAAAAAGTAATATCGTCTTCTACTATAAGTATTGATTGCATTGTCGTTGAGGTTTTGTACTTGTTGATGATTTCACAAAGATAGTCAACCACGCGTTAAAAAGCAACTGTCTTGTGTTAATTGTTGTGATTTGTATGGGCGTTTGCGTATTGGTGGAAGATATTTGCAAGAAAAGAAAAAAAGTGCGATATTTCGGTTGAAATTGTAAGAAATGGACAAAATACTTGAAATATTGGAAAAAGAGGGTCTGACATCGTTGGAATTTGATTTGACGGTCAGTCCTGAATTATATGTACGCACGCGTATTGAGCGCGGCGGCAATCGAGGAAGGGCATACTATTTTGTGCGTAGTGGCGACACTGCTGAAAGGGGAGAGGGAGCGTGTCCCGACGAGGCGTTTGCCAAGATTTTAAAAGAGTTGGTGGATGCGGCGGTGTCGGGAGAGCCTGCCGCCACCAGCCATCGCCTTGCCGTCAACGACGGTGGGCAGACAAGCGCGCTGACTGCCGGGCAGCTGACAGCTGTGGCGGAGTCGTTGGCATGCCACGTCGACGAGCTTTCGCTCCTCGACAATTTCAAGCCTTATATACGCTGACGATTATCGTTGCATGTCGGTCAGAGCTTCGAACGCACGCTCGATGATGGTGTCCACGCCCCGTTGCCGGTCGGCATCGGCTATGTCAGTCTTGCAACCATCGGTCGGCTGCACGCCAAACTCCGTGAGCTGTCGGTCGGCGTCGTAGATAGGCGCCGCGCTGAAGCGCACACTCCAGCCGTTAGGCAGTTCCGACGTGAACGGCATTCCGCATCCGCCACCTGTGGCATCGCCCACCACAACCACGTTGGGCAGACTCTTCATTATCGACACGAAATTGTTTGCGGCGCTGTAGGTTGAACGGTTTGTAAGCACGGCTATCGGCTTTCCGGTCCAATGCACCCTGCCTTTTGCCGGGTCGATGTAGTAAGCGTATGGCTCGGAGAAATCGTCGTGTCCGGAGCCGGTCTTGTGCGAGATGTATCCTGCGAGAATGCGCTTGTCGATGAACCGCGCCACGAGAGTCTCAGCATTGGTGATGATGCCTCCTCCGTTGTCGCGCACGTCGATGATCAGACCGTCGGCAAGGGCGAGCGTTGCCAGCACGTTGTCAAGGTTGCCTTCGCCGATGCTGTAGGAGAACGACGGGTAGCGCATATAGGCATAATTGTTGTCGAGGATGCGGTATGTGATTCCGCTTGTGCGGCGGTAGTCAAAGTGCAGATAGTGCTCCTCCACAAGCCGCTCGTCGTAGTTTTGCGGGAATTGTTCCCAAATCCAGTAGCGCGACGTGTCGAATGATGACGACAGGTTGGTGTGTCCGTCTTTAAGCTCTTTAAGCATCTCGGAGCATACGCGGAAAAGCTCTTCAGAGGTCATGCTGTTGCTGATTTTTGCGGCATATCGGTCGTGCACCTCCTGCCAGTCTACGTTTTTGTATTGAAAGAAGCAGTAATGGCGGTCGAGAGCCGACCACAGCGCCTCGAAATTGCCTGTCGGCGTGTCGGCAAACTGGGGCTCGTCGTGGCATGCCGTGAGGCTTGCAATCGACAGCAGCATAACCAATATGTTTAAGCAGACAGTTTTCATATTCAATAAGTTGCTGATATTATTTTTGCACGTTCAGGCATTGCGCGGCGCGTGTCAATCCGCAGCGATTCCCATTGAATTCCCACCACGAGGCTGTGTGTGGCGCGGCGTTGGCTGATGTTGTTTTCCCAAACCGTCGTAAACTCATTGCGGTATCCCAGGCGTAGCGACGACGTGCCGAAATGGAAGTCGAGGCATACGGTGTTGTCCATATCGAAACGGTTGTGCCAGAACCCGAAATTAATGGTGTTGCGATAGTTGCCGAGATACATCTCATAGAACGATTGGTCGTAGTCGGGAAGGAAGAAACCTCCAACCACCGGCAGCGTCGCCTGCCAGCGCACCGTCATAGGAAGCCTGCCGGCATTGAAACGGTAAGCCGCCATGCCGCTTGCTCCGGCATAGAGGCGTATCAGCGGCGAGCACACATTGTTGGAATTGCGGGGATTGTAGGTCACGCCTCCGCGGAAGCCGATGCCGGCGCCGGCATGCAGCGTAAGCCCCTGCGCCACGCGCCATCGGTGCAGCATGGCGAAATCCACATCTGCGATGATGGTGTGGAGCGAGTTGTTACCGGCGGGGTTCGACGGATGGTCGTAGGTGAAACCCGCCTCAATTTTGTTTGTCCACCGCTCCGGGTTGAAGCGAGATGCGCGTTGCCTCTCAAATCCTATGCGCAGATGCATTCCGTCGTAGAACAGCGGGCTGAGATACGTGTCAAGGCTGTGTGTCGCGCCTGCGTCGATTGCCACAGTCACTGTGGCTGGACGCAGAACGGTGGAATCCTGCGGCTCCGCCTGTCCGCATATCGCAGCGGCAAGCAGCGTTGCCAATATCGACAGTCTCAGGCGCATCATTCCTCGGTTTCGTCGTCAAACAATCGTTGTTGTCCGGTCAATTCATCGCGCACGTCGTTCTGGTTGATAACGTCGTCGCCGTCCACGCTGTCCACATCGATATCGACAGTCGGAGCTTCAAGTTCTTCCTCCGGCATCTCGCGCGGCTCAATTTCCTCGATGCTGTCCATGTTGAAGTTTGTGACGCGTTTGCCTTTTGCTTTGAAGCTCTTGGCGCCGATAAATTCTTCAGCGTCGATTATGAGAGGCTCGCGGAATTCGTCGGCACCGCCGAAGGTCACGCGGAAGCGCGGGTATCGCTTGTCGGACAGCGTAATCAGTGAAGAGTCGGGGTTGTCGCCGATGAAGCTTTGCTTCTTCGATGCTGCCTCAAACGTGAAACGCTTGATGTAGGGGTAGCCCTGGTCGGCATCGTTGAGCACGGCTGTCCACACCTTGTTCTCCTCGAATTTCTCGATGAGCAGGATGTTGTCCTCATAGTGGTTTCCGGCGTCGAACGAAGATGTGTAGAATTGTCCGTTCTTGAGCACGATCAGTATCTTGTCGTTGGCGTTGAACTCGCCGAGCGATGTGCCGCGGCCGTCGTAGTTCAGACGCAGCACGTCGGGGTCGAACCACACCTCGCGGCCGCCGAGCGTCGACACTCCGCGCTCTTTGAGCGATATGCGGTGCACCTCGTTTTTCGTCACCATGTTGCCCATCGCCTGCTTGCCCTTGATGGCAAGGTCGGCAAAGTTTATGTCGAACTGCAACACCTTCAGGCGTGGTTTCTCTTTCAGAGTCACGCGCAGCGTCTCAGCCTCGCCGTTGGGGTTGGCGGAGAACCACCATATCTTAGTGCCTTTTGTGCCTTGTGTCATGTCGTATTCCTTGTCGCGCGTGATGCCTATCACGGCGAAACGCTTCATGTAGACCACTCCACCCTTGCCGTTCTGGTAGACAAGATTGTAGATTGTGCGCTGGTCGTTGCGCTTGAATACGTTGATATACAGTATGTTCTTGCCGACGTAAAGTTTGTCTGCCACTTTAGTCACTTTGTATTTACCATCCTTGTAGAAGATAATCACATCGTCGATGTCGGAGCAGTTGCACACAAACTCGTCTTTCTTCAGTCCGGTGCCAATGAATCCGTCTTCGCGGTTGATATACAATTTCTCATTGGCTTCGGCAACGCGCGTCGCCTCGATATTGTCGAAACTGCGTATCACGGTGCGTCGTGGATAATGGGCGCCGTATTTATCTTTCAGATGCTTGTACCAGTCGATGGTCACTTCGACCATCCGTGTCAGCTTGTCGTTGATAACGTCGATATGGTCTTTCAGCGACTGGATGTAGGTGTCGGCGCTGTCGGCGTTGAATTTAAGGATGCGCTTCATCTTGATTTCAAGAAGTTTCAGGATGTCGTCGCGTGTCACGTCGCGCACAAACGATGGCTTGAAAGGCTCCAGACGCTTGTCGATGTGTGCCACAGCCTCGTCGACGCTTTTGCTCTGCTCATACTCCTTGTCCTTATAGATGCGCTCCTCGATGAATATTTTCTCGAGCGAGGCGTAGAGCAGGCTTTCACGCAGCTCTCCGCGCTGAATCTCGAGCTCGCGTTGCAGCAGGTGCTTGGTGGTGTCCACACTGTGGCGCAGCACGTCGCTCACCGACAGGAAATGCGGCTTGCGGTCGGAAATCACGCAGCAGTTTGGCGAAATGCTCACCTCGCAGTCTGTAAAGGCGTAGAGCGCGTCGATAGTCCGGTCGCTCGACGTGCCAGGCAGCAGGTGCACGATGATGTCGGCGTGTTTCGCCGTGTTGTCGTCCACCCGTTTTATTTTGATTTTTCCCTTTTCCTGAGCTTTGATGATAGTCTCGATGACGCTTCCCGAAGTGCGTCCGAACGGCACGTCGGTGATTTCCAATGTCTTGTTGTCGATTTTTTCGATTTTTGCGCGCACGCGTACTGACCCTCCGCGCTCGCCGTCGTTATATTTCGACACGTCGATGAAACCTCCGGTAGGGAAGTCGGGATACAGGGCAAACTCCTCGTCGCGCAGATATGCTATCGCCGCGTCGAGAATCTCCACGAAGTTGTGCGGAAGGATTTTTGACGACAGGCCGACGGCGATTCCCTCCGCACCCTGCGCAAGCAGAAGCGGATATTTCACCGGCAACGTCACCGGCTCGGGCTTGCGTCCGTCGTAGCTCACGGTCCAGTCGGTGGTCTTGGGGTTGTAGACTGTCTCTATGGCGAATTCTGAAAGACGCGCCTCGATGTAACGTGGCGCTGCGGCGCTGTCGCCGGTGAGAATATTACCCCAGTTTCCTTGCGTGTCGACAAGCAGTTCCTTCTGTCCGAGCTGCACGAGGGCGTCGCCGATAGAGGCGTCGCCGTGGGGGTGATACTGCATGGTGCTTCCCACGATGTTCGCCACTTTGTTGAAGCGACCGTCGTCGAGTTCCTTCATTGTGTGCAGGATGCGCCTCTGCACGGGTTTCAGACCGTCCTGGATGTGGGGCACGGCGCGTTCCAGAATCACGTATGACGCATAGTCGAGAAACCAGTTTTGGAACATTCCCGACAAATGCTTGCTTTTGTCTTTCGGAACCACATAAGTGGAGTGAGCCTCGGCACCAGTTGAGGCGTCGTCGATTTTTTCAGAGATGTCGTCTATTTCGTCTTCTTTCATAGTTGGGTCAGTTTTTTAGGCTTCTGGAAATATGTTTTTGTCGTTAAAAAAGTAGGTTATTTACCAAATAAATACAATTTCAGAGGAAAGCCTCTGCAAAAATAAGAAGAAAATCGAGAAAATTTATTTACTTTGCACCTTAAAATAACGAAAAGGCGGTCAGCAGACCCCCGGAACATTGAATTTATTAGAAAAAACAAGATAAAAAATGGCACAAGAAGATTTGTTCAAGAAAATTGTGGCTCACGCCAAAGAGTATGGTTTTGTATTTCCGTCAAGTGAAATCTACGACGGTTTGTCGGCTGTTTACGACTACGGACAGAATGGCGTTGAGTTGAAAAACAACATCAAGCGCTATTGGTGGGACGCCATGACGCAGTTGAATGAGAATATCGTTGGTCTTGACTCAGCTATATTCATGCACCCGACAATCTGGAAGGCTTCCGGACACGTCGATGCGTTCAACGACCCGTTGATCGACAACCGCGACTCTAAGAAGCGCTATCGTGCCGATGTGCTTATCGAGGACGAAATCGCAAAATTCGACGATAAAATCAACAAGGAAGTAGCAAAGGCTGCAAAGAAATTCGGAGAGGGTTTTGATGAGAAACTTTATCGTGAGACAAACCCGCGCGTGCTTGAGCACACTGCAAAGCGCAACGAGCTGCATGAGCGCTATGCCAAGGCTATGAACGACATGAACCTTGAGGAATTGCGTCAGATTATCCTTGACTACGGCATCGTATGCCCGATTTCAGGCACAAAGAACTGGACTGAGGTGCGTCAGTTCAACTTGATGTTCTCGACAGAGATGGGTAGCACTGCCGACGGTTCTATGCGCGTCTATCTGCGTCCGGAAACGGCTCAGGGCATCTTCGTGAACTTCCTTAACGTACAGAAAACAGGACGTATGCGCATTCCGTTTGGTATCGCACAGATTGGCAAGGCTTTCCGTAACGAAATCGTTGCGCGTCAGTTCATCTTCCGTATGCGTGAGTTCGAGCAGATGGAAATGCAGTTCTTCGTGCGTCCAGGCGATGAGCTTGAATGGTTCAAGAAATGGAAGGAGACCCGCTTGAAATGGCACAAGGCTCTTGGTCTTGGCGATGAGAAGTATCGCTACCACGACCATGAGAAATTGGCTCACTACGCCAACGCCGCTACCGACATCGAGTTCCTTATGCCGTTTGGCTTCAAGGAGGTTGAGGGTATCCACTCGCGTACAAACTTCGACCTCAGCAACCACGAGAAATTCTCTGGCAAGAAGATTCAATATTTCGATCCGGAGCTCAACCAGAGCTACGTGCCTTATGTAATCGAGACATCAATCGGTGTGGACCGCATGTTCCTTTCAGTTTATGCTTCTTCTTACGAGGAGGAGAAACTCGAGAACGGAGAGACCCGCGTGGTGCTTCACCTGCCTGCTGCTTTGGCTCCGGTGAAGGCCGCTATCATGCCTTTGGTTCGCAAAGACGGACTTCCAGAAAAGGCTCAGGAAATCATCGACTCGCTGAAGTTTGATTTCAAGGTGCAATACGACGGCAAGGACTCTATCGGCAAACGCTACCGCCGTCAGGATGCAATCGGTACGCCGTACTGTATCACTGTCGACCATCAGACTCTTGAGGACAACACCGTTACCATCCGTCACCGCGACACGATGGAGCAGAGCCGTGTTGCCATTGCCGACCTCGCTGGCATCCTCGACAAGGAGGTGACAATGAAGTCGTTGCTTAAGAAATTGCTCTAAATCAATAACTAAACCAATAGATCGGTTATGAAGATAAAAACATTGTGGATTGTGCTTGCGGCAGTGGCAGTGCTGATTGTGCCATTGCTGATTTTCGGCGGTTATGCAGCTGTCAAGTACAATACTCTTGTTGCTGACAGCAACGGGGTGGAGAACGCTTGGGGCAAGGTGCAGACTGCATATCAGCGCCGTGCCGACCTTGTGCCAAACTTGGTGAGCACGGTGAAGGGCGCCGCTGCCCATGAGGCAAACACGTTGCAGGCCGTGACCGACGCGCGCGCGAAGGTGGGAACGGTCAACATCACCGCCGACCAGCTGACCGAGGAGAACTTGAAGAAGTTCCAGCAGGCGCAAAATGAGCTGTCGGGCGCGTTGAAGTCGTTGCTTGCTGTTTCGGAGGCGTATCCAAATATCAAGGGCACGGAAAACTTCCGTGACCTTCAGACGCAGCTTGAAGGCACCGAAAACCGCATCTCAACGGCGCGTGTGGACTACACAAACGCTGTCAACAAATACAACAATTCCGTGATGAAATTCCCGGGCAACATAATTGCCGGAATGTTCGGATTTGAAAAGAAACCGCAGTTCCAAGCCGATGAAGCGGCTCAGACTGCTCCAAAAGTAGAATTTTAATGAAAAAATTTCCTTTATTGGCGTTGTTCCTTCTGGTGCTCTCGGCGTGCAAGCTCGATCCGGTGCGCGACGTGTGGGAGTACTATGAGGACTGGCGCAATGAAAACAATGCGTGGCTGGCGCAGCAGGAGGCGCGCACAAATGCCGACGGCACACCTTACTATCAGAAGGTGGTACCGGAGTTTGACCGCAACGCCTATGTGCTGATTCATTACTTTACCGACCGTTCGGCGACGGAGGGCAACTTGTCGCCTCTGATTTCTTCGACTGTCGACGTAAAGTATAAGCTGCTTACGTGCAGAGGTGTCGGCGTCGACTCCACCTACTTGCTGACGTCGCCTGCCGACAGTGTTTACCGCTCTGTGTTGAGTGCCAACATCACCGGTTTCCAAATCGCGTTGATGGCTATGAACGTGGGCGATTCGTGCGAGGTGGTGATTCCTTACCAGCAGGCTTACAGCAACTCTGGCAAAGGCACGATCCTGCCTTACTCTCATCTGCATTATTTCTTGAAACTCAAGGATATATATAAGTATCAAAAGAAGTAGCAGGCAATGAAGCGTTTGGTTGTTATCGCAGTGCTGTCGGCTCTGACATTGGCGGGTTGCAAGACAACGGAGAGCAACTACCGTGAGTCGTATGAGGCGGCGGTGCGCAGCCGCAATGCCGCGGAGGCTGATCTCGACAGCGTTGTCGAGCCGACAATCCACAACAAAATAATGGAGGCTTCGCGTCCGTATGTGCAGACCGTCGACGGCTGCTCGGCATTGTATCTTGAAGGCAACGTGTGGCAGGCGTTTGACGACGATGTAAACAAGATGAAGCGCTACAGCGTGGTTGTGGGTGCGATGCGTCAGATGTTTAATGCAAAGGCGTTTTGCACGCGCTTACGGCAGAACGGGGCGAAGGCTTACGTGATTCAGAACGGGGCGAAGGACTATTTCGTCGTTGCCGAAGGATTTGACACGTTTGCCGAGGCTGCCGACTATGTGAATCACATTGACAAACGGCTGAAGATAAAAATCCCTTTGAAGGAGCCGTTCGTTTATCGCACAATACGCCTGTGACGGACGAAAACAAATAGTGAAGCCTTCAATGCCGCGGCATTGAAGGCTTTTTAACAATAAGAATATGGATATGCTGAAATCATTGATGATAGTGGGGTGCGGCAGTTTTGTGGGCGGAGCGTTGCGCTATCTGCTGACACGCACGGTGCAGAATTGGTTTGACGGATGTATGCCCGCCGGCACGCTGGCTGTCAACGTGCTTGGCTGCTTGCTGATAGGTCTGTTCTGCGGACTGTCGCAGGAGTGGATGCCGCAAAGCCTTAAATTGTTTCTTACGGTGGGTTTCTGTGGAGGGTTCACCACATTCTCCACGTTTATGAACGAAAACATGCAAATGCTGCGCATTTCCGATGCTGCCGGAATGTGCCTAAATGTCGTGGTCAGTCTTGTGGCTGGCTTTGTCGCTCTCTATGCCGGCTATCAGGCGGCGCGACTCTTCTGACCTGCAAATAGTTAAAGTAATGCAATGTGTTGCTTGGTCAGAAAGACTTAACACGTTCTTGGCAGGCGAATATCCGCAGGTGATTGCAGATTAAGTAGTAGTTTAGAATAATTATCTTCAGAATAACCTTGAAATTTTTCTTCACATTTAGTGGGATTCCCATATTTTTGTATTAATATGGATTTAAAGCAGTTATAACGATTTTTTAAATATTTCCACAAGTGGAAATATTACAGTAGTTCCACATATCGTATTTCTTTTAATTGTAACTACAATAGTACAATCTTATACACCACAAAATTTTCCTGTCAAAATATTATCACTATTTTGAGATATTGGATTAAATCCTTTGGCTTTTAATTTATTTATAAAAACTGTAGGAGTTTCGCCCATAGATATTCCATTGAATTTCATGTGTTGGGCAAAGTTAATATTTACAGTAGATATAATAAATAAAAGCATTAAAATATTCTATTAATCATAACTTTTGTTTCTGTTTAAACCAGTCTTTCGCTTGCTTTATAGCATTGTATGCTTCTTTTTCGTCCTTATAAGATGAACGACTAGCAGAAAAGTCTATTGTTTTATAGCCAAGATTTCTTGTATAGCCAAAATATTTATTTACTTTATAGAAGCCTATGTCTATATAACTTGTACACCCGCTTCTACCATTATATTTTTCCAATATTGATAGTAATTCATCGAATTTAGGATAATTATTTTTTGTGATAATAAGTGTATCATTAGGACCTTCATAACAATCAACATCTGTAATTTCGATTTTGTCTACTTTTTTTATATCAACATCTACGTCCCGATATAAAAAATAATGCTCTAATTTCATTTTACTTACTATTTTTTATTATCTGTTACTGCTGCGGCTCCACCTATCGTAGTTCCAGTTACAGTAAGAGAGTGTTTATTTAACCAATTAAGAAATCTCTGTTTATTTTCTGGAGTAAGGAATGATATGCTCCTAAACCATTCTTTCATACTATTATTAGCATCTGGATGATTAGCTATATTGCCCGAATATAATTTTGGCTTTAAGTCTTCTTTAGTAATTGAATATTTAGGAGATACCAATATTTCAGGTATAAATCCTTCCATATCCCCTGAAGAATTAACAATTCCATATTTATATATCTCTGAAGCTGGGATAAAGTTTCCATATTCGTCTGTAATCACTTTATCACCATATCCCTCAACAGATGTCGCTTTATCTAAATTACGAACATCTTTAGGAGATAGTTTTAAGGCTTTTATTGGAGAGCCTGATGTATGTTTTGGTATTAATTTCATAAGTGTAAAGTTATAGTGAAAAACAAATACTGATGGAATGAAACTTCCTTATATACATATGTTGGCATAAGACATAATATGCAACGATTAATGCTCTTAGGGTAAAGAAGTTTTATAAGAAAATAATTATATTTTTACAAACAAAGCCTCTTCTACTTATATTTATTAATTTCTAAGTTGTACTATATTTTTGAAATTGCAATCAAAAACTCCAGACAAGAAAAATCCTAATTTTGATTGCAATCTTTTATAGAACGATTACAGCATATTATATATAATACCTCTCAAGGCAAAAGGTCTTATGAAAAACTTTACCAAAAGAGAGTAAGTTATAATTCCCCAAACTATGGATAATGGAAGAGCCACGAAAAAACACCAATCTGGAATCTTATGATTATAACCATTCCCTTCGAATTTTTTATTTATCAACCATATCTTTTTGTTTGGGAAAAATCTTAAATAAGAGTATACTAATATCATTAGTAGATAAATGGATAATAAATATCCATCATTTCTATGGTATGAATCCCTTAATAGTTCGCACAAAAATAATGCGAATGGGGAAAAGAGAAACGCAAAGACCATTGCCATATACAAAGGGCTAAGAAACTTTGCGGACTCTCTTTTTTTGTTATAAGCCCAATATACTCTATAAAATATATAATCTATCATACTACCATTCTAATAATACACCATTATCTATATCATAACGCTCTTCAATGGCTGCATCGAGGTGTTCTCCAATACTTTTTCCCGTAGAGAGCTTTGTTAATAATTCTATATCAAATAGTTTTAAGCATTATTTCTCATAATAGCGTAGAGGACGAGATTCGAACTCGTGGTAGAGAATAACCCCTACGACAGTTTAGCAAACTGTTGATTTCAGCCACTCACCCACCTCTACAGAAGGAAAGAATGTTATCTTTTTTTATTTTACAAAGATAGTTTGTTATGTTTTCAGACAAGCGTTATTTGAAAGTCCATCCTTGATACACGTTCGAGCGATATGGGCACAGCTCACCGGAGAATGTCAGCTGGTCGCTGCTGAAATTTGAGTTTACGGTAGCGCTGCAGCGGGTTGAGCCTTTGGGCAGAGTGAACGTCACGTCGGCGGAAAGGGCAGTGCCGGTCACATACATCGTGTAGTTCAGATTTCCGCGTTTGTCGTAGTCGATGCGTTTTTTTGTCACGCGTCCCTCCACGGTAAGTCCGCCTATGCCGTTTGGGCTGTTGACAATGCCTTCAAGAGCAAACTGCACAACGGCTGTGTCGCCTTGCACGAGGACGAAGTTGGTGGTGCGGTTCACGTTGACGGTGCGTCCGTGCTTGCCGCGAATCTGGTCGGCAGTGATTACAAAGCGTCCTTCCTCCACGGCTTTTTTCGCCAGTTCGAAACTGATTGAGTCTTTGATTTCTTTTTCGCGTTTTTTGCGTGCTTTTTCCGCTTTCTTCTGCTCTTTGGTCAGAGTCGGAGTTTTCTCGGTGGCATAGATGTCGTCGGTCGGTTGGTTGTCGGCGACAGCGTAGCTTGCCGTAAGCAGACAGCCGACGGCAGCAATGATGAGAATAAATTGCTTTTTCATAGTCTAATTATTGGGGGATAAATTGTTATTGGAAGTTTCTTTTGTTGAAGCCTCTGAACCGCAGCTTCACGAGCGGGATGAGGACAATCGTCAGCAGCGAGCCGCTGAAAATTGTGAGCATCATCATTTGTATGCAGAATTCGATGTTTGACGGCAGCAGTCCGCCGTCGACCATCACTTTGAAAGTCTTGTAGGTTTCGGCCATCTCCGGACGGCCTTTCATGATTTCCATCATCGCAGTTGCGGTGCGGTAGAAAAAGTCGGGGTCGGCGAAGTCGAGGTAGCAGTAGGTGGCAAGCGCGCAAATCATCGACGCTCCGACGAATATTGTGATGCCGAGCATCCATAGTGCTGAAAACGATGCGTCTAAGCCGTATTTGCGGTAGGCGGAACGCAGCAGCGAGAAGTGGAGCGCAGGCACGCAGACGAGCATAGGCATGGCGATGATGCCGAGCAGCGAGTTGCGGTCGCTGAGAAACGACAGCACCGATACAACAGCCAGAAACAGACCCATATACACACCGTTATGAGCGCCTTCTCGATATATGTCCTTAGATGTCAGCATTGATAAATCAAGTAAAGAGTTGTAAAAAAAAACTTTGGTTGCCTGTAGTAAATCAAGGTTGTTGCAGGCCGTTCCCATTGTTTAGACTGCAAATTTGCAAATTTTTTCCTATGTCGCAAATTTTTTGGAACATAAAACTGCGTTGCGGCATTAAAAAACATTGTCGGTGGGGTAGTTTTGTGCAATAGATGTTGTACCTTTGCAATGTCGTTCGCGCGACGCAATTAACATCTTGAAATCAGAAAAACTCAACAGATATGAATGTTGTCGACAGATTTTTAAATTATGTCAAGTTCGACACTCAGAGTGACGAACTTACCAATCTTACACCATCCACTCCGGGACAGATGATTTTTGCCCAGGCTCTTGAAAAGGAACTGCAGTCAATGGGGCTTGAAAACATATCGCTTGACGAGAATGGCTATTTGATGGCCACTCTTCCGGGCAACATTGACAAGAAAGTGCCTACTGTGGGATTCATCGCCCATCTCGACACGTCGCCCGACATGTCGGGACGCCACGTCAACCCGCGCATCGTGAAGGCTTACGAGGGCGGCGACATCGTGCTCGACAAAGACAGCAATGTGGTGCTTTCGCCTGCCGATTTCCCTGAGCTTTGCGAATACAAGGGTCAGGACCTTATCGTGACCGACGGCAAGACGCTGCTCGGAGCCGACGACAAGGCGGGTATCGCTGAGATTATCACTGCTGTGGAATATCTGCAGGCTCATCCGGAAATCAAGCACGGTGACATCCGCATCGCGTTCAATCCCGATGAGGAAATCGGCTTGGGCGCGCACAAGTTTGACGTGGAGCGTTTCGGCGCCGACTGGGCTTACACTATGGACGGCGGAGCGATAGGCGAGCTTGAGTTTGAGAATTTCAACGCAGCGTCGGCTAAGGTTACGTTCAAGGGACGCAACGTGCATCCGGGCTATGCCAAGCACAAAATGATAAACTCTATCCGCATTGCCAACCAATTCAGCATAATGTTGCCTCGGTGGGAAACTCCGGAACACACAGAGGACTACGAGGGCTTCTATCACCTTATAGGTTTTGAAGGCACGGTGGAGGAGTCGAAGCTGACTTACATTATCCGCGACCACGACCGCGACCGCTTTGAGCGCCGCAAGAAGGAACTTGAGCATCTTGTGCGCAAGGTGAACCATGAGTATCCCGGTTGCGCATCGATAGAAATCAAGGACCAATACTACAATATGCGTGAGAAAATCGAGCCGGTGATGTATATTGTCGACATCGCAAAGCAGGCTATGGAAAATGCCGATGTGGCTCCGAAGGTGCAGCCTATCCGTGGTGGCACAGACGGCGCGCAGCTGTCGTTCAAGGGGCTGCCTTGTCCCAACATCTTTGCCGGTGGACTGAACTTCCACGGCCGCTATGAGTTTGTGCCGATTCCTTCAATGGAGAAAGCAACCGATGTGGTTGTGGAAATCTGCAAACTCGTGGCTCAACGATAAAGAAAAACGCTGTATGCCGCAGAAAACTCTCGTAGTGATTACTGGACCCACGGGGGTGGGAAAAACGGCGGTTGCCATACGTCTGGCGCGTGACCTCGGCACGGAAATCGTGTCGGCGGACTCGCGCCAGATTTTTCGTGACATTCCCATAGGCACTGCCGCTCCCACATCCGACGAGCTTGCCGCTGTGCGCCATCACTTTGTCGGAATCCTCGGTTTGGACGAATACTACAGCGCCGCGCAGTTTGAGGAGGACGCGTTGGCGGTGATCGACCGGCTGTTCCAGACCCACGACTATGTGGTGATGTGCGGAGGTTCGATGATGTATGTCGACGCAGTGTGTAAGGGCATTGACCAGCTGCCCACGATAAGCGACGACGTGCGCCGCGACGTGGCGCGCCGGCTTGCCGAGGATGGTGCCGACGCTATGCGTGAGGAGTTGCGCAGGCTCGACCCCGTATACTATGAGCAGGTTGACTTGAACAATGTGAAGCGCGTGGCGCATGCGGTGGAAATCTGTCTGCAGTCGGGAAAGCCTTACTCGTCTCTGCGCACGGGCACTGTGAAGCAGCGGCCGTTCAGAATTGTAAAGATTGGTTTGAACCTGCCGCGGCAAGAGCTTTTCGACCGCATCAACCGGCGCGTTGAGAAGATGGTGGAGGAGGGGCTTGTCGAGGAGGCTCGCCGCGTCTATCCGCTGCGCCACCTCAATTCGCTCAACACCGTAGGCTACAAGGAGATGTTTGCCTATTTCGACGGCACGATGGACTTTCCGACAGCCGTGGCTCGGTTGCAGAAAAACACGCGCGTCTACGCCAAGAAGCAACTTACGTGGTATGCTAAGGACGCCGGCATGCATTGGTTTGCCCCGACCGACTACGACGCTGTACGCCGTCTTGTTTCCAATCCGTCGCTCTGAATTTTTGGGCATCGCCTGGAAAAAAGTTGCAGAAATGCGGAGCAAATGCTGGAAAAAAGTTGCAAATTCGCATATCAAACAGTGGAAAAAAGTTGCAAGGTATGCTTAAAATCGGTTGTTGGAAAGGCGTTAGTAGCCAATTTCTAATGACCGATTTTGGCTAAATTAACCCCGCTGCGCCAGCCTATTGATTCGAAAGCGCGGCGGTTGCCGCATAAGTCTTTACTTTCCGATGCAGTGGTAGATGAAGCCTTCCTCTGAGAGTTCGGCTTCGTCGTAGATGTTGCGTCCGTCAACGATGACGTTGCCGCGCATCGCACGGCTCACCACTCCCCATGAAGGCAGGCGGAACTGTTTCCACTCGGTGAGAAGGGCAAGGGCGTCGGCGTCGACCACAGCGTCATACATGTCGCGGGCATAAGCCACACGGTTGCCGATGCGCCGGCGGCATTCGTCCATTGCCACAGGGTCGTAGACCACCACCTCTGCGCCGGCTTCAACCAGCTTGTCGATGACAACCAGTGCCGGAGCCTCGCGCATATCGTCGGTCTCAGGCTTGAACGCCAGTCCCCACAGGGCTATGCGCTTGCCGCGCAGGTCGCCGCCGAAGAAAGCGGAGAGCTTGTCGTAGACGATTGATTTCTGACGTTCGTTGACCGATTCCACTGCCTCGATTACGCGCATGCGGTAGCCATGCTCCGCACCGGTGTGGATAAGGGCTTTCACGTCTTTGGGGAAGCACGATCCGCCGTAGCCGCAGCCAGGATAGAGGAACTTTGTGCCGATACGGGCATCGGCGCCGATGCCCTTGCGCACCATGTTGACATTGGCTCCGACAAGAGCGCACAGATTGGCGATGTCGTTCATGAACGAGATGCGCGTGGCAAGCATTGAGTTGGCTGCGTACTTGGTCATTTCCGCCGATGCGATGTCCATGAATATCACGCGGAAATTGTTGAGCAGGAACGGACGGTAGAGGCGTTCCATCACTTTGCGCGCACGCTCCGATTCGATGCCGATTACCACACGGTCGGGCGACATGAAGTCTTTTATCGCCGCGCCTTCCTTCAGAAATTCCGGATTTGACGCCACCTCAAACGGCACGTCGACACCGCGTCGCTTCAGCTCCTCGCGGATGGCGGCTTTGATTTTGTGGGATGTGCCGACAGGCACGGTGCTCTTCGTGACGAGCAGAGCGTATTTGTTGATGTTGCGGCCGAATGTGCGCGCCACCTCAAGCACGTAGCGAAGGTCGGCGCTGCCATCCTCGTCGGGAGGAGTGCCGACGGCGCTGAACACCACTTCCACCGTGTCGATCACGTCTTCAAGACGGGTGGTGAAATGCAGGCGTCCTGCCTCCACGTTGCGCTTGACCAAGTCATCGAGCCCAGGCTCGTAGATGGGGATGTCACCGTTTCTAAGGTTTGCAATCTTTTTCTCGTCGATGTCGACACAGGTCACGTCGACGCCGACTTCGGCGAAGCATGCGCCCGAAACAAGACCTACATATCCAGAACCAACAATCGCTATATTCATTTTATATCTTTTTTTACAGTTTTACCAATCAAAAGGAATGCCAACACTCTGTTTTTCCCTATCGCCCAATTGGCTCCAAGCGCTGCATGAATGATGAAGAAAGCGAAAAACGCCGACACCATCACCGACGGCATAAACGTGAGCCCAAGCATGCGCATAGGCTCCTGAAGCGGTGTGAGAGGGAAGAGAAAAAAGTAGTGGAGCAGGTAGATGCCGAGACTCTCGTTGCCGAGAAGAGTCAGCCAGCGTCCGGCGCGCGTCGTGGCAAACGTCTCAACGTCGCTGCGGTAGACCATCCCGAACACCACGGTCATCAGCGAGGCGTGGAGCACGGGTTGCGCCACAAACTGGCACCATGCCGGGATGGCTGGAAACTCCCACGTGTATACGGAATAATACCACGTGCCGAACGCCGCCACGGCAGCCGCTGTGGCAACCCACGGCTGTGTAGCCATGCGGCGGAACGCGTCGGAATATTTGCGGGCGAACACTCCCATCATAAACACCGGGAAAAACTGTGTGAGCAGTCCGATGCCTACGGGGTCGAAGTTTGCGGCGGGGTCGGAAATAAGGGGCGACACAAGAATCAACGCCAGATATGCGGCGGCTGGTATGGCAACCTGCATCCACAAGCGTCGCGCGGCAGCCATCAGACGGCTTATGCCGGCATAGACAAGCACCACCTCAAACAGTGTCAGCGTAAACCAATAGCCGTCTTTCCAATAAGTGGTGAGAAGTTGAGGCCACGACTGCGACAAGGGCGATTGCAGACGGCTGTGCGGAAAATACCACATCCACAGCGCACTTACTGCCAGAAACGGTATGATAAGCTGCCAGAAGCGTTTGCGCAGATTGGGCATGGCGAAATCACCGTTGCCGGTAAGCTTATAGGTGAAATAGCCGCTGATAAAGAAAAATATCGGCATGTGTATTTCTCCAACAAGCTTGAAAAGCACCGCACTGTCGATGTCGCGTATGCACATCGTCAGCACGTGCCCCATCACCACCAGATATATGGCGATGCCCTTCAGCACATCGAACGCAGCCACCCGTTTTTTAGTTGTTGTCATCGTTTTTGGTTTACTCGGGGCAAAGTTACTCTTAAACTGCCATTTTTCAAAGAAACAGCAGTGGAATAGGCGCAAATAAACGCTCAGAAAAAATAGTTATATGTGATTATCGGATCTCATCCTTTCTTGAATTCAAAGCGGATGTATCCTATCGCCTGCTTGTTAAACAAGCATTCTCTTGTGGATACTCGCGGCGAAGGTATTTTTGTAATTCGTGCTCAAGCATAAATTAATCTATGATACTTTCACTATTTTCGTTATGTTTTTCAGCATTTTTCAATACACACTCTTTACTTGTATTTGCATAACAATATACGCAGAAATGGCGGCAAGTATTGTACATACCAATGTCTTTGCTTACCATGCATCCACAAATTTTTCTTTGTCCTGTATCTTTAACTTTCTTTTCTTTGTTCGGAATCGGTGGAAGATTTCCAAATATGTCACGTTCTGGCCATTTTAGAGTATGAAGATAGTAAACCAATTCTTCGTCATCAGTAAAAATACGTTTCATCAGTTCTCCATCAATACATCGATTATGTTCAATGCCGTAGGACTCAAGGTCTATATCTTCAGCACACGTTGCCATTTCAACATCCCACCCTTGTTCATGCCATGCTTCTCGAATTTTCTTAAGTCCTTGTACAATCTCTATTCGTTGGGCATAATTAGCTTCTGCATTCTCAACATCTTCCTTTGTGAAGAAAATAGTTTCCTTAACAAGGTTATTCTGGACCTTGCGGTATGCTTTTACGTCAACAAAACTGAAAACCAATTTATAAGTGTAGCCTTTCAGCTTGTTTCCGATATGCCATATTCTTGTAAGCAATTCTCGTGGCCCAATGGTTGAAGTGATAATCAAAGGATCAAATCTCCAAATGACTTTTTCCTTGCCTATTGTATCTGACAAATTCTTGAATGTTTCAATACGCTCTTCTACAGAAGGTACATTAGGCTCAAAGCCTTCCTTTGTATAGTCATTCAGTGTTACTTGAAAGTAATAATGTATGCCCATTTCATCCAATATATGAAGATAGGGCATTATTGGTTTGGGGTTCTTTGTCCAAAACACGATGACCTTACACTTACAGAAAGAGATATACATCTTTTGCTGATTGAATGGATTGTACCAAGCACAATAGCCTTTTGCCAAGCGGTTGAAAAACCACTTGGCATAAAAGGCTGGTATGTCTGTTGAACGACTGGCAGAAATTATAACGGGCGCAGTAGCCTCTACTAATTTGCCAATGCTATTTTTAATTATTACTTTGTCAGACATAGGTTTTATGTAAATATGCAGAAATCTTATCAGCATTCAATGAATTAGCATAGTCCCTCTTTTTTATATATCTAAGGAAAGCCTCTATTGCAGGACTGTTTTCACGACTTGCATGAGCATAATACTTAGACTGTTCGCCTTTTGCATATTCATCTTGAAACCATTTAAGATCCCTATAAAATTCATGCCGAAAGGATTGAGGTATAAAATCCTGTAATAAATCCCAGCACTTTTTGTCAAAGACGAAGAGATTGTCATTTATAGAAGTATTATTTAAATAAGAAAGGCTGGACTCTAAGTCTGTTTTTTTTGTTTTACTTCCTGCAATGTAATTTTTCACTGTTTGAGCAGTTTGTTGAAGACCTTCTCTTGCCACATCAAATAATGATGGAGATTCTTTTACCTTTCCGTTTGTGTGTTTTTTTTGCCCGACTCGAACATTATAATCTGGACAGAAACGTTCTTGCATTGATTTCCATGGCTTGTTAGATTTTTTCCAACCATATTCATCAAAGTCGTTTAAATCCATAATGAATTGAGAAAGGTTTATTTCTCTGGAATATCTCTTAAGACATAGACCTAAGCCTTCTTTTAATTTTTCCTTTTTATTACCACTTTTCGGGAAAGCTGGTGAATTATTGAAAAAATCCCATATTTCATTGCGTTGCTGTTCTCTAAAGTCATTATCCTCTGCATATACCTTAGATGTTGAAACTGGCACTTCATGATGCTCTTTAATAAAATCTTCGTGCTTTTCTATCGGAGCTCCCGTATTTGATATTTTATTAACGTCAATTGTGACTCCATGAAGTTGTCCGTAGAATTCACGATATATTTCTGCAACATAAGCACTCTTTTGATTGAGTAGTATATCTGTAAAATCACGAGTCAGATTTGCAAATCCATTCAATATTCCATAAAATGAGAATGCAATGCGATAATCTGTCATTCCTTTTGATTGCATGAAATTTAACAGATTTTCCCAATCGTCACCTTTGGTAATTACAGCAGCTATAGATGACAAAACGCCATTGTCCCAAGGCTGGGTAAATTCTTCTCCTCTTACATGTCTTCTTAATTGATTTAAGAATGTTCGAATTGACGAATTAGCCCAACTATCTCCCAAAGTATCAATAGCAGACTTCGTTATAGCATCAGCAAGTTCTTCTCTTATTGGGCTTATTTTCCCGCTAAAATTTATGAGTATGTTATTAACCCATGAGACATAAAGACGATTTTCTTCATTGTTTACAATTGATGAAACTTTGGAAATTTTACCATTACTTGTAATTATTTCCTCTGCTTCAGGGGATAAAAGTGTGTTATATGAAGCCATTTTTTTCCGCAAATTGCTAATTTCTGATTTTACCCAAGAAATTGCATAGTTTGGCTCTCCTGAATCATATTGAAGTTTGTTTACAATCTTCCTCCAATCAAGCATAGCTTTTATGCCATATTTTTGAAGAATAGCAAGCACATGGTTCAATTTCTCGACATTCTCAATTTCGCCCAATAATTCTTGATAAAGAGGTTCTTTCTTTGTATAAGATGTAAATAGGTATTCCAATTTTTCCATTTGGACTTTGGAAGGATTTCTTTCCACACTTGATACAACTGCAGCGAAAATATTTTGAATTTCTTTAAGGATATTAATTTGCTCTATATCATCATTTGATGAAGACAAGCATACTCCTATGTAATATCCATAAAGAAGTCCCTTGATTCTGTTTATTTGTCGGTCTTGCTCAATATAAGAATCCTCTATAGCGAAATCTATGGAAATACCATCCAAAGTCGGAAAAGGACTTTGTATAGAAGCTACTATAACTTTGTTATTATAAAGACGAAGCATCTTTGTTTCCAGGCTACTATCAGAAAGAGAGTATGCCACAGTTCTGTCCTTCTCGCTTTGGAAAATAAATTTTGTATTCCAAGGATTCAGGTAGATTGAATGTTTGGAATATCTAATACCTTCTTTGGCAACTGGAAAATCTTCGTCTGTTTCAATCTCAATCAAAAGAGGGTGGTCTTCCAAATCGGATTCAGGGCGAATATGTATAGCAGGAGATTCGTATAAAAGAATCGCCCCTTCAAAGTCATTCTCAGGGATTGAGAACCAACGTGAATATCCAAAACCACGTGAAGCATAAAATCCTTTAGGTGATATGCTTTCTGTAGAAAGGATATTATTGAAATTTAAAGATGTTGTCGGAATATATAATTTCATAACTACCAGTCTTCAACAGTGTCAACTTCATTTTCTTTGTACAAAATTTTATCTATCTTAGATAAAGGAGAGGGTAGGTTATCTGTATACATAATATACAAATATCTATAAGTCCTTGTCATAGCAACATATAGAGCCTTTCTTGATGATTTCCCATGTTCATCAATTTCCTCAAAATTTTCGATGAATGGCAGAAAAACGGTTTCAAATTGGAGACCTTTCGCACTGTGATAAGTCATTATCTTTGGATTCGTAGAATCAAAGTCTAATGTATCTTTACTGTTTCTCCAATCCTCTTTGTCGTTATATCTCATTTCATAATTTCCTCCAAGAGCAGATAATTGTCTATGCATATTAAACACATCCTCATTATGAGGTAACAAAATAGCAACATCTTCAAGATTATTTTTCCCAATGATTCTATGAATAGCTTCAATTTGACTTTTTTGACTATCATATTTTATGAATCTTGGCATTGCAGTTTCTGGACTTTTGTAGGTTTTTTCATCAAAAGCTCCAACATCAACTCCCACTTTGTATGCAACTTTGGCTACAGGCAATGGAAGACGATAATTTCGAAACAACTCGAAGTTCTTTGCCTTTGAGCTGGGTAAAGACATTTCCAATCTAATGTCATCGACAGGAACTGTGGATTTTAGTCCTTCATATATAGACTGAGCAGTATCTCCAAAGAAGAAGAAATTTTTGTTTGTGGCAGAAATGAATTCAGAAATTTCATCTTTGTCAAAATCTTGAATCTCATCTACTATTATATAGTCTGCTGGGGAACAGTTCATCCGATTTTTCCAATGCCAATGGTAATAGAACTCATTACGAAGACCAAGTTCTTTCCTGCCTGTGTTCATATAGTGACACAATGCCTTCGTAAAAACTATAACTTTATAGTTATTTCCACGTTCCTTTTGGATACGTTGGGCTTTTATCAGTGCCAAAATAGACTTTCCGCTACCTGCACACCCGGCAACTATGCATGATTTGTCTAATGTTGCCATTAGCACCTTTATCTGATCTTCATCAAGCTCAGACTCTTTAATCATCCAGTCTTTTTTCATATATGCATCATTTTCTTGTTTTTATAAATTCTCCAAGCAATTTTACTAACATCATTTCTATGATGTGTATGTGTAATATGGTAATCTTCATTGAATCCACTATTCCTATACAAAATATCTGTATTACAAGATTTAGATGCGTTGTCTAACATCTCTGGTAACCAGTTTTGCGAAACAGTATTAAAAGAAGTGACATCAGCCAAACAAATGACACCTTTAGATGATAACTTAGGCATGAATACATTTAGTATATGCTCATAAGGATTTTGTTGTTCAAACTGCTGTTTTGTGACAAATTCACATATAGCTTTGAACGAAATGATAAAATCGTATGACTGTGTAATTATCTGATCAATAACTTTCATATCATAGAAATCGTCTATAACTACAGGTATCAAGTAACTTTCAATATCTAAGCATGAGATTTCAGAAGTCTTTTCTAACACGCATTCAAGGCATCTTAATGCATATGAATTTCCATCTAATGCCCTTATCACAATCTTCTTTATATTGGGCAATTGCTTTTTGACAGCCATTATAAAGCCGATTAGTTCACCACCAGTACCACAACCAAAATCAAAAATGGATAATTCTTGGTAATTTTCATATTCGTCCTTCTCTTTGGATAAAAAATTACAGAATATACAAAGAGATTCAGCATAACTTCTTGGGAAATAAGTACCTAAATATTTTTTAACGTCATCACTATCCCATTCAAGAACTAACATATCTTTGTTTTGTCGACAATATCTTGCCGACAAGTCGTCAAAGATTAAGGTGTCCAACCATGTTGGAAGAACGACCTTTCGAGCTTTTATAGCAGTGGTTTCATTATCCATTTATTTTCTTCTATGTTAGAGTTGGGCTAAATCTACAGACTTTCTTTTTCAAGAATTGTCAATTATTGACCACAAAAGTAAGAAATCTTATTCAGACAAAAGAATAAATCATTGGAAATATTCACTTTTAGCATCATGTAGAGTCCAACAGCAAGAGCAAAATCAGTAAAAGTGTTTAAAGAATCTATCTTTCTGGGAGTTGAAGTTTATTTTCTTTCTTGGTCTGCGGTTGATTTTCTTTTGGATCTTCATGATTTTGCTGTCTGAGAAGTCGTCAAAGTTAGCCTTTTGGGGGATATACTTTCGGATGAGTTTGTTCGCGTTCTCGATAGCGCCCTTCTGCCAAGAACAGTATGAGTCTGCGAAGTATACCTTATCTCTTTCGCGCCTACCTCGGCTTAGCATACGTGTGATCTCAAGATGGGCGGCAAACTCACAGCCGTTGTCCGTTGGTGTTGCTGTTGCGCCTTACTTCGCGCAATACTGTGGACGGGGACACTTCTGTTTTAACGTTTGCGGGGGTGCTTGTTTTTTTGTCGGTGAATTTGGAGGCGAGAAGGTGTCGGGCGGGCGGCTTTGACCGGCGAAAGTGACGATATGCATCGACAGAGGGCGGCTATAATCAAAAAAACTTTCAAAAAACGGCAATCGATTTTTTTGTTACGATGGGAAATGCTAATTTTGCAGACTGTACGTACAAGAAAGAATTTATGGATATATCTGTTATAGTTCCGCTGTATAATGAGGCGGAATCGCTGCCAGAACTGGAGGCTTGGATTGAACGCGTGATGAAAGCCAACGGGTTCTCGTATGAGATTATTTTTGTCAACGATGGCTCGACCGACGCTTCGTGGAAGGTTATCAACGACTTGAAGGCCAAGAGTGCGGCTGTGAAGGGTGTTTGTTTCCGCCGCAACTATGGCAAGTCGCCGGCGCTGAACGTGGGATTCGAACGCGCCGAGGGCGATGTGGTGATTACTATGGACGCCGACCTTCAGGACAGTCCTGACGAGATTCCGGAACTTTATCGGATGATTATGGAGGATGGCTACGACCTTGTGTCGGGATGGAAGCAGAAGCGCTACGACCCGCTGTCGAAGACGATTCCAACAAAGCTTTTCAATGCCACGGCGCGCAAGGTGAGCGGCATCAAGAATCTGCACGATTTCAACTGCGGTCTGAAGGCTTATCGCAAGGATGTGGTTAAAAACATCGAGGTTTATGGCGAGATGCACCGCTATATCCCTTATCTTGCCAAAAATGCGGGTTTTGCACGCATCGGCGAGAAGGTGGTGCACCATCAGGCCCGCAAATATGGCACTACGAAGTTTGGCTTGAACCGTTTTGTCAACGGTTATCTCGACTTGCTGAGTCTGTGGTTTATCTCGAAGTTTGGCGGCAAGCCGATGCATATTTTCGGATTTCTCGGCTCAATAATGTTTCTTATCGGTTTTGTGTCGGCCATAGTGGTTGGCGCGATGAAGCTGTGTGCCATGTATAATGGCATGCCTTACCGTCTGGTTACCGACTCTCCGTATTTCTACATCGCTCTGACGATGATGCTGTTGGGCTCGCAGTTCTTCCTTGCCGGATTTATCGGTGAGCTGATTGCCCGCAATGCCGAGGGCCGCAACAATTATCAAATCCGTGAGGAGATTTAACGGGAGTATGACGGCTTTGCGCAACATATTGCTGGCGTTGTCGATAGGTGTGATTATGTGGATGGCGTCGTGCAGCAACAACGGCTGCGAGGAGAATTCTTCGAGTCTTCCGTTGGCTGGGTTTTATTCGTCGCAGACGAAGACGTCGATTGCGATTGACTCGCTGACGGTCTATGGCATCGGGGCTCCTGGCGATTCGGCGATTATCCGCAACCAGTCGTCGACCAAGCAGGTCTATCTGCCGTTTGATGTCGACGCTGATTGCTCGCGCTTCGTGATTCGGTATAACCAGCAGGATTTGGAGGGCATAACCGACACGGTGACGGTCAGCTACGACCGTGTGCCGTTTTTCTACTCCAAGGACTGCGGTGCGTTTTATGTGTTTGACGTCACGGACTACAGCGTGTCGCACAATCTGATTGATTCCATCCAAGTGCCGCAGCGGCGTATAGACAACACCAACACTGAAAATATCAAGATATTCTTCCGGACAGGGGAGGCCGGCGCACAATGAGGCGGCTGGCTGTGATTGCGGTGCTGCTGCTGACGCTTGTTGTGGCAGTGGCTCAACGCAAGGTGACTCCGGTGGCGTCGACCGACGAGCTGAAACCTGTGACGAAGGAGGAGCTGAAGGAGATACGACGCCAGGAGAAGCTGAAATTCCTGCGCACCGACTCGTTGACGCTCGACTCGTTGCGCCGCGATTCAATCGAGCGTGCGTCGAAACGCGTATATCGCCCGACGCTGATGGGAGTCACGCTTGGTGTCAACTTTTGGGGGCCTCTAATGCGTGCGCTCGGTCAGGACTATGGCGATGGCGACGTGTGGGCGGCAGTGAATATCAGAAACCGCTATATCCCGGTGGCGGAAGTGGGTTTCGGACAAGCCGACTGCTCTCCTGAGGACGGTAATTTTACATATAAGAGTAAACTTGCTTTGTATGGCAAAATCGGAATGAACTACAATTTCCTTTATGCTAAAGACCCTAAATATCAGCTGTATGCCGGTGTGCGCTTTGCTGCGTCAAAGTTTAACTATGACGTTACCGGCATCACTGTCGACAATGGCTATTGGGGCAAGGACCCGTCGACGTTTGACTTGCGCGGGCAAAGCAGCTCTGCGTTCTGGGGCGAGGCAGTGGTAGGCATTCAGGTTGAACTGTTTAGAAATTTCTCAATGGGATGGTCGGTGCGCTACAATTTCCCGTTTTCCGTCAAGGATTCGCCCAATTCGCGGCCGTACTATATCCCGGGCTACGGCGTGCGCGACAATCATTTGAACGTAAGTTTGTCGGTGGCATACACGTTGCCGCTCCATCGCGACAAGCCAAAGAAAGAGGTGTCGCAGCCGAAACCTGACGCAGTGGTCGATGATGTGGTGGTGCCTGAACGCAAGGAATAATAGCGTTTGGAGAAATTCTTGATCTTTCGGAAGTTTCTAATGTGAGATAATATAGGCTGCGGCTCGGTTTGCTCGGTTTTTCGCTCGCCTTGCACTATCTTTTGATAATATAGGCTGCGGCTTGGAAAAAGAAAATGAACAAGTTCCTTTCTTTTTTGATAAAACCGGCTGCACCTCGGAAAAATTGAAGTAAACTTTATTTTTCGCTCGGTTTGCTCGGTTTTTCGCTCGCCTTGCACTATCTTTGCACACAAAATAGGGTGGATGTGGAATCTATCTTGTCTTAATAGCATAACTATTTATTGCCTTATGAAAAAATTGGAAAGTATCTTAGCAGAGAAATTGCTGAAAATCAGCGCAATCAAACTACAACCAGATAATCCGTTTACTTGGTCGTCGGGATGGAACTCGCCGATTTACACCGATAACCGCAAGACCTTGTCATATCCAGAAACCCGCAGTTTCTTGAAAGTGGAAATGAGCCGATTGATTATCGAGAATTTTCCTGATGCAGAAGTTGTGGCAGGTGTTGCAACCGGTGCCATCGCTCTCGGAGCTCTCGTGGCCGATACTCTTGGCAAGCCTTACATTTATGTGCGCTCGTCACCAAAAGACCATGGCTTGGAGAACCTTATCGAAGGCAACCTTAAGCCTGGACAGAAGGTGGTGGTTATCGAGGATCTTGTTTCAACAGGCGGCAGCAGCTTGAAAGCCGTAGAGGCAGTGCGCAACGCTGGCGCGGAGGTTGTCGGCATGCTTGCCATCTTTACATATCAATTCCCGTTGGCAGAAGAGAATTTCAAGAAAGCCGGTGTCAAACTGCTTACTCTCGGCAACTATACCGCGATGCTCGACGCAGCATTGAAAATCAACTATATCAAGGAGGCAGATCTCGAGACATTGAAATTGTGGCGACAGGATCCTGAAAACTGGACGCCTACAGCAACTATCGACGAATAAAACAATCCTATGGCTACATTCAAGAGTTCTGAAAGAATCGTGTCGGCGGGTCGTGACTTGATTTATTCACGTCTCAACAACCCTGAGAGTTTCAAGGGGATTGCAGACAATGTACCCGACGATTTGAAGCAGCAGGTGGGCAACATCCGCATCGACGGCGATGTGATAACATTGGAGGCAAAACCAGTGGGCGATGTTTCATTCAGAATCGCCAATGGTGTTGTGAACGAGAAGGTGCATCTGGAAACGGTAAGTTCGCCTTTCCCTCTTTCCATTGATGTGTGTTTGGCCGACGGCGGCGCTCCTGAAACCACCAATGCGCATGTGGAGGTGAAAATCGATTTGAATCCTATCCTTAAGACGATGCTTTCAAAGCCTATGCAGGATGCGGCAGAGAAGTTTGCCGATTTGATAGCGGTTATGCCGTATAATTAGATAATTGCAAAAGAAATAATAAAAAGGTCGCGTCTCTTGTGTGGGACGCGACCTTTTTTTGTGGGGTATGCTGTAGGGTATCAGTCAAGTTTGGAAAGTTTGGGATGAGAGCCGCGGTAGGCGGGCATGCACATCCCGATTTTTGCACCGACAAATGTAGGGTCGGCCAAAACGTAGCGGTGGCCTTCAAACGAGTAGCAGGTGCCGTTGCCTTGATATTCAGGCAGGCGCACGGCGCACGCCACATGCTCGGGATACTCAACGAGCAGGCAGTCGAGCCCCGTCACTTGCCTTATGAGCATGCTGAACAGCAACGCGCGGTCTTCGCAGTCGTTGATGCCGTAGATTGCTGACTCTTCGGGGAAGAGTGGCTTCTCAAATCCGAACTGCTCTTGGTCGGTGGCATATTTGAAAGCGTGCAGCACGAGGTTCAGCAGCGTGCCGACAGCTTCTTCCTGCGTCATCCCGGCAGTCATCTGCCGTAACTGCGATGTCAGCTCCTTGCGGAACGACGGCTGCAGCGATGAGCGGGAATATTCAATCAGCGGAATCTGTGGATAGTCGTAAAGAAGTTTTGCAAGGTTTGCGTTGACATTGCATGCCACAGATGTCTTTTTGTCGGTTAGTTTTACAGAAACCATCGACTCTGTTACTCTCGGGGTTTGTCGGAACACGGGGTCTATTAGACCTCCCGCGTTGCGCTCGCCCGGCAGACGGTAGGTGCGCACGCTTCCGCAGGCTGTGGTGCGTCCCGACTTTGCGTCGAAAACCAACGTGAACCGCTTTCCGTCGACATCAATGTAACTGCTGCTGTAGATGGTGGTGGAATATGGCACAAGCAAGGCCAGACATCCGTCATTTTGAGCCACGCGCACATCGTAGCCTGTGTGGCATAGCAGATATTGGCGCATGGCGATGCGCGTGTCGGCAGATGCCGTCGACAGTTGGTTTGCCACGTAGGTTTCCACAAGTTTCAGCATCATCCAGTCGTTGAAGCGATGGCGTTCGGCAATTTCTTTCAGGGCATTGCCAGTCTTGGAGCCAAGACCCTGACTGTCGAGAGCCTGCCAGAAATCAGCGACGCCATTGTTGTCGGAAGAGCGGAGCGCAGCCACTTTCAGTGCCGGCAGCATAAGCCGTGTGCCGTAGAAATCAAGCGTAATGTTGTTGTGTACGGCAGGCGCAGGGCCGGGAGTGGGCGGAGTGGCTGCCGGTGTCGGATGATTTGCCGGCGGTTCCGGTGTCGTTGGCTGTGGAGACGGCGAGTCGACAGTAGGGGCAGTGCGTGGCTTCGGCTTGCTGTCGCGGCTTTCGCTGCGGAACACGTTGAAATCCTCCCATGCGGTTCGCAGGAAATCAGTGTATCCAGTCAGCACCTCCTGCCTGAACGACTGGAATCCGTCCATCAGGCCGCTGCGGAATGATTCAAAATCGTCATTATCCTGAGCGTGGCAATGGAATGCCGCCCCCATGACAATGACGAATATGAGCAAACGTTTCATCTACAGAGGATTAGTTCTGAGGGACAGAAGGAGAGATGCCTTCCTGAATGAATTGCGACACGCGGTCGGCATAGCGTTGTGCCGCCTCCGACTCCTTCAGCGCGTTTTCGTAGGCGCGAACACGGGCGCGTGTGGCAGCGTCCTCGCTGATGATGAAGAAAACCTGCATGTCGTATGTGTTGCATTTCTTGCTTTTTGTGTGCGGGCGCACGATGGTGAAACTCTCTTGGAGCTCAGCGCCGATTTCTTTCTGCACCTGAGCCTCGTAGGCGGCATAGAAATGCTCGAATTCAGCGTTGATGTCGGCAGAGTTTGCTGCGATGTCCTCCACGATGCGGGCCTTCACTTGAGCGCCGGCTCTCTGGGCGTAAGCCACTTGGGCGTTGGTCACAGCCTGACGGCGTCCGACGTTGTTTGATTTGAAATTGTCGGCAGTACCGATTATTTCCTCAGCCACTTCGCCGTCGTTGTACAGTTTTGTGTAGTGTTCAAGCAATGCAACCTCAAGAGTTTTTGAAGAACCGTAGATTTTCCATCTGTCCTTCTCCAATTCTTTTTTCTTTTTCTTATAGTTCTTTTTCAGTTGCTTTACAAGTTCTTTGTTCAGTTCCTTTTGCAGGCTGCTCTCTGCGTTTGTAGTTAAAGCCGGTGCCGCAAGAATCAGCACGAGGCACAATGCGATGAGTTTTTTCATAATGCATTTATTTATTGGTTAGTAAAAAAAATCGTTGTTTTAAAAATATCCGGCATCAATCAGCTTGAATTTCGGGTCGGGTTTAGGCTGCCATGTGCGCACCTTTATGATAGGATTTTCGGGGTCGTTTATGTCCACATAGAGAAACAGGTAGCCAGTGTCGCCGTAGTTTGACGAGTAATAGTCCTGTTTTATCTGGATTGCGTACGACTCCATGCCCTTGCCGAGTTTCTTGACCGAGTTGTCGGAGAAGCGAATGTTGATAAACTCCTTGCTTGCAAAACTGCGCGCCATGCGTGCTATATACTCGTTCTTGCCCTCCCGCGTGTAGCGCACATACTGATTTTGGGCATAATGCGAGTTGCTGTCGGCAAAGCGGTTTCCTCCAGGTGTGATTACGCACCCGGAAATAATCACGGCATTGTCGTCGAACACGTTTCGCAGATAGTCGATTCTTTTCAGTGCGAATGCAGTTTTATAGTTCTCAAGGAAGTTCATCAAAGCCTTTCGTGTGGCTTCATTCCATTCGTCGTTGTTGAGGATGTCGTGTTCAGCCTTTTCGCCAAGACCGAAAGCAATGTAGTCGATGCGTTTTTTCGAGTCGAACGTAAACACCACGTCCTCGACAAACGATTTGCGCAAGCCGTTGCGGAACGAAAACGACATTTTCGCATTGCGGCACACCACGCGGTCTCCGTTCTGATAGAACGTCAGTCCTGAGGTGTCGAGCACTCGGGCACGTCCGTAGTTAATCAGGCTGCGGAACATTTCGGCGCCCTGCGGCGTGAAATATTTTTCAGCAGCCGCATAGTCCTTGGTTGTTATTGCGGCAAGCACCTTGCCGATTGTTTTGCGGTATTCTGTGTCGTTTGATAAATACTCAATGGCGTTGGTCACAGGAGCGGTCTCAATAGCCGCCTCTGCCTCACGGGTAGCAGCGACTGAAGGGGTGTCGCCGCTGACATTGATGTATGATTTGCGGAACGCCTGACCTCTTACGGTCGACATCACCGCATCGATTTCGCTGTCGATGTGAGCCTCCCCACGATATTCATATTCGCTTTTCAGTCTAAGATTGTCGGTTATTGCGCCAGGGTTTAGCTCAATTACGCCGCGTCCGTCTTTGGCGCTGTAGATATTGCTCCAGTTCTGTCCGTCGAAATATGTGTAGTCGTAGCTTGCCACAGGCTTGTCTTTGTATGTCACCGCTACCTCAAGCACGTTGTCCGACGTCTTGCGCATCGGTCTCACCTTTATGCCGTCAAAGATGTCGTTCATCTGAGCCGGAATCCAAGTTGACAGCAGATGGTTGTTCGAGTCCCTGACCTCATTCGGATGCTGCAGCGTTTTCAGCATGGCATACGCCCAATAGTAATAGCGCAGCGCATCGTCGATTTTTGCATTTTTTTCAGCAGTCTCCGCAAGTCCGAGCATCTCGTCGATGCGTAGTCGGCGCGCCTCGAAGATGCGTGAAATTTCCGATTTCAGGATGTAGCGTCCCACATGTGCGTCAGGCTCGTATTCAATCACGATTTTCTCAGTGTTGGTGAGCGTGGCTTGTGAGTAGGTCTGCACCTTCGACCGGGCATAAGTCTCGCCGTCCACCTGCCCGTTGTGGTTCAGCTCATCTTCCGTCAGCGTGAACGAGCTTTGCACCTGCACGGAAATCTTGCTTATAAGGTCGGCAAGTGCGTTCTTGTCGGCTTCGGCATCGCTTGATCCCCAGCCCTCGCCGTAGATGTATTGCCGGCTGCTCTTGATTTCTTCCCAACTTTGCGCTCCGCAGGGGAAGAATATGATTGCGGCTATTATGAATGTCAGCAAACGTCTCATTGTTGTCAATATCTTAGATAATTGTAGATGGAATTGAATCTTGTGTCACCGATATAGAAATCAATCTGTCCGGAAGTTGAAGTCGTTGTCGATGCCTTTTTCGTTGAGATTGTCTCTGTGGTGTGCGGTTTGTCGGGATTGTCGGGAAGCCATCCGTCGTAGTCGTCTTTGCAGGCGGTAAAGACAGAAACGATTGCAACCGACAGGATTATGCTGAAAAGTCTTTTCATTGTCGTTTTGTGATTAGAAGATTAAAGAAATTCCGACTTGAAGGTCGAAGCCTTTTAATGCCTTGTCGTATGCGTCAGACACTTTTACAAGTTCCTTCATTCCGTCGGATTTAGCCACGGGAACGTAGTATTCCGGAGTTACGGTCAGACACAGTTTCTTATAAACAAGGGCAAACTGCACAGATCCGGTAAACGAACATGCCGATGGTGCTGTCTCGTCGTCGATTTTCGACCTGTCCTGAAGAGCCAGCACAGCGGCTCCTATTTGAGGCGTGATGCGCACCACATTGCCGCATCTGAGTCCCCATCCTATTCTGCCGTTTATACGCCAGTTCTTGAAGTCGGAGGTGTGGGCAAGAGAATTTGTCGATGTGTACCAATCGACCTCCTTTGATTCATTGCCGGCGATGAAACTGACTTCCATATTGAATTTTCCGGCAAAAAAGCCCATTATCGCTCCTGCGCCTTGAAAATTAAGACATTGATAGATGGCTCCCATATAGAAAGCGTCGTTGGAGACATAGTTCTCATGGTAACGCTTCTTACGGAAAGAGAAATCCACGGAGCTTTCGTTGTCTTCCGCCACAGTGATAGTCGTTTCTTTTGACTTGCCCTCATAGTATGCGGAAATGGAATGCTCACCGTAGTCGATGTCGCGGGAAATGGAATATCCGCTGCCCGCTATTTTGCCGTCGATATAAAAATTCGCGTTTTGGTTGCATGAGATGGTAACCTTTTTGAAGTTGGGCTTTAGTTGCCAGCTGATGAGGCTTGAGCCTTCGGATATGTCTATGGTTTCCGTGCGGCTCTGATATCTGTCGGCGCTCATGCTGATTTCATGTTTGGTGTATGTGAGCAAAGCGTCGCAGGGAGTCAGTCCGATGTATTTTCCGTCGATGTTTACGACGGATGTCGCATTTGACGTGAACTTCACACGGATGGCGTTGCTGAGCACGATGTTAAGCTCCGATGTCTTGCGCTCGTCGATGTCGGCGGTTGCAGTTTCGGTCTTGTAGCCGTCCTTGCTCAGAGTCACGCTGCGTGAGCCTATTAGAACTTCCTTGATGAACAAAGGCGTTTTGCCCATCACCTTGCCGTCGATTGCAACGGTGGCTTCCATTGGCGACGATGTCACTTTCAGAGAGCCGTAGATTGGTGTCGGAGCGGGCAGCGAGATGATGTCGTTTGCCGAAAGGTCGTTGGCATTGATTGTTATGGACCGGATAGTCGTGCGGTGGCTCGGCTTGCGCAGCTCGACGCGGTAGGTGCCCGATGCCAGCGGACCGCTCCACGAACCGTGACCTTTGTATTCTTGATTGATATAGATGTCGGCGTCGGCATCGCCGGTGATGGTGTAGTTTCGGAAGTCGCTTTTCAGAGCTGCGTTGACGCGCAGAGTGTCGTTGTCGGTGATGGTTACCGACTGTTGGAAAATATGGTAAAGCGGCTTTATGATTTTCAGCAAGTGCTTGCCGCTGCCCAGTTGTAGCGTGTGCAGCGGCAATGTGCCATAGTCGGAGCCGTCGACAAACACCCTGGCGTCGGAGCCGGCGTTGGCGCTGTTTACTTCCAGCCATCCGAACATCGGTCGCATATTCACGTTGACGGATGCTTTCTCTGCCGTCACCGTCACCGAACCCACCTCGGTGTGGTAGTCTTTGCGCTCGATGCGATACTGGTATTTTCCGAATGGCTTGAAGCATGATGCAGAGCCTTCGGCATCGAGCAGCAGCGGTTGCCCGTCAAATTCGAGTATGGCATCGGCTGGTGAAATGTGGAACACGACAAACTGGTCGGTCTGTGCTTCCTCGATTACGGTGTGCACCTTGCCGGTGACAAGCCTCAGCTCGTATGTGCGTGCGCTTTCAACTTGCTGAGGGATAGGATAATTGCGGAGAACACCCAATTGTGGATGCGCAATCGTAATGAACCTTATCTTTTCAGGGACGTATACCCAAATTTCTCCCACTTTCTGTTCTGTAGCAACGACACCGAGTATTCCGACGTCGAAATTGAAGCCTTTTTCGGAGGTCACCACTTTTATCAAGGCACAGGTTTTTCCGTTCTGGTCTTTTTTCATTGTGCCGGCAGTGTTGGCTGTCAGGTCGTTTTCAAGCGGTGTGAAACTTTCCACGCTGATTTGCTGCGACAAGGCAGGCAACGCAAGCAGCACCGCGAACAAAATAAGTAAACTCAGTCGTTTCATTTCTGTATGAGAAGTCCGTATCTAAAATCCCGTTTTTCGGTTGAATAAGAGCAACAATGGCGCAAATGAGCGCAATGTGAGCTTGTTCACAAATTGCCTATAGCAACCTGTCTTTTCATAAAATAGGCTGCATCTCGGAATAACATTTTCAAGCAAGCTTGAATGTTCTTCTCTCGATTTGCGCTATCTTTTGCAAAGATAGCGCAAAAAAAAGAAAAGGTGTAAAAAAAAAGCGCAAAATCTTTAAGATTCTGCGCTTTATGAATCTGTGTAGTTGTGACTATGCTTTCACACGGCCAACGTAAGAGCCTTCGCGAGTGTCGACCTCGATAGTCTCGCCTTCGTTGATGAACAACGGAACGCGTACAGTTGCGCCAGTCTCAACGGTTGCAGGCTTAAGAGTGTTTGTGGCAGTGTCGCCTTTGAGTCCCGGCTCAGTGTAGGTGATCTTCAACTGAGTCTTGATAGGCATTTCAGCGAAAAGTACGGTTTCAGTAGAAGCGTCGCTTACAACTTCAACAACATCGCCTTCCTTCATGAAGTCAACGCCAGTGATCAAATCCTTGTGGATAGGAATTTGGTCGTAAGTTTCCTGGTTCATGAAGATATAGTCGCCAGCCTCTTGGTAGAGGAACTGATAAGGGCGACGCTCCACGCGTACGTCTTCAAGTTTCTCGCCGATGTTGAAGCGGCGTTCGATAACGTAACCATTAACAACGTCTTTCAGCTTAGTGCGCATAAAAGTGTTGCCTTTTCCTGGTTTTACGTGAAGAAATTCGATGCAGAAATACAACTTGTTGTCCATACGGATACAAGTTCCGTTCTTAATGTCTTGAGCGTTAATCATATATTTTTAGTGAAATTTTAAAATTCCGTAATGAGACTGCAAAGTTATGATTTTTTTCTTGAAGATTTGCCAAAACATTCAAGAAATCTTTCTATCGTCGAGCTGCGCCTCTGTCTCTTGGGTTTTTGTGTTTAAGGAAATCGCCAATACAGAGGCAAAAATTGATAAGTATAGATGTTTCATAATCTTAATTCATTGAATAATAAAAGAGGGGGACGCATTCAGTAATGCAGTCCCCCACAAGTTTTGGAGCAGGACTGATGATAATCCTGCATTAAGTCAATGCCTATTGATGAACAGGGCGTACCTGTATGCCGCCGGCCTTCGAGAAGAATGAAGCCTCAGGCTTGTTGAACTTGTTGAAAGCTCCGCGGGAGAAACGCAATGTGGCGGCACTGCTGGTCATTTTCAGACCCTGATAATTGGTCCGCACATCGGCGTTGCCTGTCATGTAGTAGCCCGGCTGTACATTGCCGCGCGGAGCGCCTTTGTAGCCTTGCATGCCGCATGCCGGAAGGAAGATGCTGTTTCCGTTAGGACCTGTTACCGTGTATCCGTATTGTTCAGCAGTCCAAGTGCATTTTTCAATGAGTTCCTTTATTTCGGCTTCGGTAGGCAGACGCCATCCGTTGCCCCAGAGCACGTTGGCTGGGTCATATTCAGTTCCTGAAATTTGGTCGCCGATTTCCACATAGTCGTTTGTGATAGGGTCATACCATTTGTAGTTGTAAACGTGGCTGTACTGTTTTTCGGTGATTTCACCCCAGCAGATGTAGTCGCCGGTTTCTGATGCACCTTGAGCTCCGATGTTGAATGGTGCCCATTTCACTGACAGACCGAGGTCGACCATTTCGGTCGGAGCGGTGTAGGATGGCAAAGCGGGCTCAGGCACAGGACCGTATACCGGACGGATTGAGAATCCAACGTCGGGGTAGTCGTAGCCTTCGGCAGAACGGTTGCTCGCGTCGATGTTCGCGCGGTAGTTGCGGCATTCTTGAGTGATGTCAGCCTGCTCGTATTCAGTGGAAGTCCAGTAGAAGCAACCCAGTTGGTCGTGGGTGTGCTCAGCGCCGACCATATTTCCGACGGCAGGCAGGAAAATGCTGTTTCCGTTGATGCGCGATGTGATGAGCGCGCCGGTCACGCCTTCCATGCCAGTCCAAGTGAAGTCGCAGTTGTTTATGAGTTCGCGCCATTCATCGCGGGTAGGTATACGCCACTGTCCGCCCCATTTCACGTGTGCCACGTCGTAGTTTGTCCCGGTGATTGTTGCGCCCAGTTTGTAGTACTCTTCCCATTGGTCGTGATCTTCGCCGTCGTTGTCGCAATACCATTGATAGTTTTCAAGTGTGTATTCTGTTTTTGGCTCAATCTCGCCGTATGCATAGAAATTGCCTCCTTCCCAAGGGTTTGCCGCGCCGACGTTGTATGACGCCCATTTCACCGACAATCCGAGGTCGACCATCTTTTCGCTTGGGTCTACCTGTCCTTCGCTGACAAATGAGATTTTTGACACGTCGGTCACGTTTTTCATTTCAGTGGTGCCGTCCTTGTATTCGATTTTCATCACTTTCTGTTGGGCGTTGAGAGTGCCGAATCCTGCAGCGGCGATGAGTATAGAGTATAAAAATTTGTTCATAGCTTGTTACAATAAGATTTTGAATGTTGTTTTGTTGATTTTGATGATGTAGGCGCCTTTTGCGAGCAGTGAGCGCTCAACGCTGTAGCTGTCGGGGATTGTGGTGTTGACCACGCAACGCCCGTCAAGGGTGTAGATGGAGAGCATGCTTCCTTCTCCCGCGTTTTCAATCACGATGGAGTCATGGGTGACGCGCATCGACACTGGTGTGCCTGCAATTTCGTTGACAGAGCCATATTTTACGAAATCGATAAATTCGATGGCTTCGAAATCGAATGTCACCGGATCTTGGTTTGTTGTGGAGATTGTAGCTCCTGTCGCCGTGTAGGTGATTTCCGGGTTGGCGGAGAACATGAACACGATGGGTTCGCCTGTGACGGGTGTCACTCTGACGGCATCGGGAGCCTCAGCCGCAGATAATCCTAAGGCGGTTCCCAATAGGGTCAGAAAGAAAATGAATTTTCTCATAAGCATTTGTTGATAAAGTTGGTAAATTATTTAGTTTGGTTTGTTGTCCGGAATCTTGTTTCCTGTCCGTTTCTTGGAAACGGGCGGTGTTAAGGGTGGCAGCCTTGATGAATGCGAGAATTGCCTGATGAATTGTGAATGTCTGTTTGTCCTATGTTCATAAATGTGAACTGTTGTTGAAAATATATTCACTGCAAAAATAATACTCTATATTACATATTGCAAGTAAAATTGCGATAAAATTTAGGAAAAGTAGGAAAAATGTCAATACTGCTCATATATATTAGATTTGTGCATTGGTTTGCTTGCGGTGCGCGCGTGCATAAATAGTCATCAGCGGTCGCTGTGTATGCAAAAAAAGAGTGCCGGACGTGAGTCCAGCACTCTTGTGGATATTTTCAGATTGGTGAAATCTATTATCCGAGGAAGCCGAGCAATGCACCGGCAGCTACGGCAGAACCAATCACTCCGGCAACGTTCGGACCCATGGCGTGCATGAGCAGATAGTTGCTTGAGTCGTATTCCAAACCGATGTTGTTTGAGATACGTGCCGACATCGGAACGGCAGAAACGCCTGCGTTGCCGATGAGCGGATTGATTTTCTTGCCTTTCGGCAGGAACAGGTTGAACACCTTGACGAAGAGCACACCCGACATTGAGGCGATGATAAACGCCATTGCACCGAGGAAGAAAATCTTCAGTGTGTCGAAAGTCAAGAATTCAGAAGCCTGTGTCGACGCGCCGACAGTAAGACCGAGCAGCATCACGATGATGTCGTTGAGGGCGTTGCTTGCGGTCTTGGCAAGGCGTGTTGTCACGCCGCTCTCACGGAGCAGGTTGCCGAAGAAGAGCATGCCGAGCAACGGAAGGGCCGACGGCACAACGAAGCAGGTGAGAAGCAAGCCTACGATAGGGAACATGATTTTCTCGTTCTGCGACACGGCGCGTGCCGGTTTCATCTTGATTACGCGCTCTTTCTTTGTGGTGAGCAGGCGCATGATCGGTGGCTGGATCAGCGGCACGAGGGCCATATAGGAGTATGCCGACACGGCGATTGCTCCCATCAAGTTTGGCGCAAGTTTCGACGACAGGAAGATTGCCGTAGGACCGTCGGCGCCGCCGATGATGGCGATGGCACCAGCCTGGTCGGGTGCGAAACCGATGGCCATGGCAACGATATACGCGCCGAAGATGCCGAACTGTGCGGCAGCTCCGATGAGCATCAATTTAGGGTTGGCGATAAGTGCCGAGAAGTCGGTCATCGCACCGATTCCCAAGAAAATCAGTGGAGGATACCATCCGGCGCTCACACCGTCGTAGAGAATGTTGAGCACCGAACCTTGCTCGTAGATGCCCACCTCAAGGCCGGCGTCCAACTTGAAAGGGATGTTGCCCACGAGGATACCGAATCCAATCGGCACCAGCAGCAACGGCTCGAAATTCTTCTTTATGGCAAGCCAAATGAACAGCAAGCCGACAGCGAGCATCACGAAATGCTCAGGCGTTGCGTTGGCAAAGCCTGTGTATTCCCAGAAGCGCTGAAAGTTTTGACCTAAGAAACTAACTAAATCCATACGATTATTCGATTATGAGCAGGTCTGCGCCTTCGAGCACAGAGTCGCCCTTGTTTACACAGATGGATTTTACAACACCACCCTTGTCGGCGTGGATGTTGTTTTCCATTTTCATTGCTTCGAGGATAACAACAGTGTCGCCTGCGGCAACAGTGTCGCCAACGTTGACCTTAAGGTCGAGGATTACACCTGGGAGCGGAGCTTTCACTGCGCCAGCGCCACCGGCAGCCGCCGGTTTGGCAACGACTTTTGTGCCAGCCTCGGTGCGTGGAGCGGCTGCAGGTTTAACGCTCTTCACAACAGGAGCCGGAGCGGCAGCCTGTTCGAGTTCCACCTTGTATGTCGTTCCGTTGACCGAAACTTCAGCGATGTTGTTCTCAATGTCGCCTACGGCAACTTTGTATTCTTGTCCGTTGATTTTATATTTATATTCTTTCATAATAAATTCAATGATTTAAAGTGGATTTGGATTATTTGTGAGGAAGCTCGCGGAGAGAATAAATCTTTGAGTTCCATGGAGAATATGCGCGTTTCACCTTGTTGATGGTGAGCACGAAATCCTCTTTGTCGTGCATGTTGAGATGCTCGTGGAGAGCCATGCAGATTGCTGCGATCTCCTCGCCTGAGTCGAGACCTGCCATCAGCGGCTTGCTGTCGTCGACAGTGCCTGTTGCGGCTTGCTTCTTGCGGCGTGCAGATTGAGCGTGGAACAAACCAAGTCCAATGAAACATAAACTAAGAATCAACAGCGAAAGGAATACGATGGTCATTGCCATCACTGTCATTCCGACACCGGTCTTGTCGTGCTTCTCGAAATTCTCGATTTTCTCGTTCTTGTCGATAATCACGTTGTTGCTGCTCGGAGTGATGTATTTGCCATTCTTTCCGTCGCGCACTTCCCATGCTTCGGCGTCGTTTTCAGCCTTTTGTCCGTCGACCTTGCGGGCGAACGAAGCGCCTGCAGGCAGTGTTGCAGGGACGGTTACCTCGTCGATGAGGGTTGTGCCGTCGCTGTCAAACAGGTAGATTGTGTTGTCCTGTCCTGGAGTCAGACGGAAATTCACATGGAACGTGCCTTTGTCGGGCTCGTTGTCGCACCAGAACACCACATGCTGGCGTGGCGGGATCTTGGTGTTGACGTCCATGCGTGGGATTGGATATTTACGCGGGTTTGCCTTGTCGTCGGTCAGGAACATGCTTGAGATGTTGACCGAACCAAACGTGGAGTTGAACAGCTCAACCCACGCGTGGCGCATACCGTAGTCGTCTACATAGTTGCTGTCGTTCTGCACCATTACTTCGTTGATGCAGACGCCTTTGCGTCCTTGGGCAAACAAGCCGGCAACGCAGAAGGAGCAGAGCAACAGCAGCGTTAAAAATCTTTTATTCATACACGTAACTATATTATAAAGGAATATTGCCGTGCTTCTTGGCAGGGTTGGTCAATTTCTTTGTAGCCAGTTGCTGCAAAGCGCGGATGATGCGGAAACGCGTGTTGCGCGGTTCGATTACATCGTCGATATAGCCGTATTTCGCTGCGTTGTAAGGGTTGCAGAAGAGGTCGGTGTACTCTTTTTCCTTCTCTGCGATGTAGGCCTTCGGGTCTTCTTGTGTCTTGGCTTCTTTCATATAAAGCACTTCGGCAGCACCCGACGCACCCATCACGGCGATTTCAGCCGATGGCCATGCGTAGTTCATGTCGCCGCGGAGTTGCTTGCAGCTCATCACGATGTGGCTTCCGCCGTAGCTCTTGCGGATTGTCACAGTCACCTTAGGTACTGTAGCCTCGCCGTAGGCGTAGAGGAGCTTCGCGCCGTGAAGGATTACGGCGTTGTATTCTTGGCCTGTGCCAGGAAGGAATCCAGGAACGTCGACAAGAGAAACCAAAGGAATGTTGAAAGCGTCGCAGAAGCGTACGAAGCGGGCTGCCTTGCGCGATGCGTTGCAGTCGAGCACTCCGGCGAGGAATTTAGGCTGGTTGGCAACGATACCTACAGACTGTCCGTTGAAGCGGGCGAAACCGATGATGATGTTCTTCGCATAGTCGCGTTGCACTTCGAGGAACTCGCCGTTGTCGATGATTGCGCCGATGACCTCATACATGTCGTATGCCTTGTTTGGAGAGTCGGGCACGATTTCGTTCAAAGCGTCTTCCACGCGGTCGATCGGGTCTGTGCACTTTACGAGCGGAGCCTCCTCGAGGTTGTTCTGAGGGATGTAGCTGAGTAGTTTGCGGATGAGTTTCAATGCCTCTTCACCGTCTTCAGTGGCGAAGTGTGCCACACCTGATTTTGTGGTGTGCATTGTTGCGCCGCCGAGTTGTTCTTGAGTAACGTCCTCGCCAGTCACTGTCTTCACAACCTTCGGACCTGTAAGGAACATGTATGAGATGCCCTTTGTCATGATTGTGAAGTCGGTAAGAGCCGGAGAGTAGACAGCGCCGCCGGCGCAAGGACCGAGGATTGCAGAGATTTGAGGCACTACACCTGATGCAAGGATGTTGCGCTCGAAGATTTCAGCGTAGCCGGCAAGGGCGTTGATGCCTTCCTGGATACGTGCGCCTCCCGAGTCGTTCAAACCGATGACCGGAGCGCCCATCTTCATTGCCATATCCATGATTTTGCAAATCTTCATTGCCATGGCTTCCGACAGCGAGCCGCCCCAAACGGTGAAGTCCTGTGCGAAAACATAAACGAGACGGCCGTCGATTGTACCGTAGCCGGTAACGACGCCGTCGCCGAGATAATGTTTCTTGTCTTGTCCGAAGTTGGTGCAACGGTGCTGCACGAACATATCCAATTCCTCGAAGCTGCCTTCGTCAAGCAGTTGGGCGATACGCTCACGTGCGGTGTATTTACCTCTTTCGTGCTGCTTGGCAATGGCTTTCTCGCCGCCGCCAAGGCGTGCTTTCTCGCGCAAGGCGATAAGCTCCTGCACTTTTTCAAGTTGATTGCTCATATTAAAATGCTTAATAGTTTAAGTGTTTGCTTATTCAGGTTTCTCGCAGAATTCAGTAAGAACGCCGTGTGTCGACTTCGGGTGGATGAACGCGATGTTCAGACCTTCGGCGCCTTTGCGAGGAGCTTTGTCGATGAGGCGCACGCCTTTGCCTTCCATTTCAGCCAAAGCGTTGGCAACACCGTCTTCAACGGCAAATGCGAGGTGATGGATGCCTTCGCCGCGCTTCTCGATGAATTTGGCGATAGGGCTCTCGTCAGAAGTCGGCTCGAGGAGTTCGAGTTTTGTTTGTCCAACCTTGAAGAAAGCAGTCTTTACTTTCTGGTCGGCAACTTCTTCGATAGAGTAGCACTTCATTCCGAGAATGTTTTCATAATAAGGAATTGCTTCGTCAAGGCTCTTGACAGCGATTCCGAGATGTTCGATGTGAGAGATATTCATAATATTTAAATTTTAAAAGTTCTCTAAAAAAGATTACCTGTTCGCAAAAGTACGAAAAAATATCAAGAACAACTTTTTTATTTGTAAAAATATGGTTAATTGAAGAGTTTTAGCGCAAAATGTCAGTAACAGACTGACGTAATGTCAGCATCGGCGGCTGTCGGATTCGCGCAGCCGGAGTTTGGCACGCGATTTGTTTATCCGAGTGTGCCGCGTCTCGCAAGGGCACGGCAGAGAAAACTTGAATAATAACAAAAAATATAGAATCATGGGTAAAATCATTGGTATAGACTTAGGTACTACGAACTCCTGCGTGGCAGTTCTCGAGGGTAAAGACCCTGTGGTAATTCCTAACAGCGAAGGCCGCAACACAACGCCTTCAATCGTTGCTTTCGTCGATGGTGGCGAAAGAAAAGTAGGTGACCCTGCAAAGCGTCAGGCAATCACCAATCCGACTCGTACGGTGTTCTCCATCAAACGTTTTATGGGCGAATCCTACGATGCCGTGCAAAAAGAAATCGCACGTGTGCCATATAATGTGGTCAAAGGCGACAACAACACTCCGCGTGTCGACATCGACGGTCGCCAGTACACTCCGCAAGAAATCTCGGCTATGATTCTTCAGAAAATGAAGAAGACGGCAGAAGACTATCTCGGACAGACAGTGACCGACGCCGTAATCACCGTTCCGGCATACTTCAACGACTCTCAGCGTCAGGCAACTAAGGAAGCCGGCGAAATTGCAGGCTTGAACGTTCGCCGTATCGTGAACGAGCCTACAGCCGCAGCGTTGGCTTACGGTCTTGACAAGAGCCAGAGCGACCGCAAGATTGCGGTGTTCGACCTCGGTGGCGGTACGTTTGATATCTCAATTCTTGAGCTTGGCGACGGTGTGTTTGAAGTGAAATCGACCAACGGCGACACTCACCTTGGTGGTGACGACTTCGACCACAAGATTATCGACTGGCTGGCTGACGAGTTTAAAAACGACGAGGGTGTTGACCTCCGTCAGGACCCGATGGCTCTTCAGCGCTTGAAAGAGGCTGCTGAAAAAGCAAAAATCGAGCTTTCAAGCTCTACGTCGACAGAAATCAACCTGCCGTATATCATGCCGGTAAACGGTGTGCCTAAACACTTGGTAAAAACGCTTACCCGCGCTAAATTCGAGCAGCTTTGCGACAGCCTTATCCAGGCAACCGTAGTTCCTTGCCAGCAGGCATTGAAGGATGCTGGACTGACTGCATCAGACATCGACGACGTGATTCTCGTGGGCGGTTCGACCCGTATCCCTGCCGTACAGGAAATCGTACAGAAATTCTTCGGCAAAGCTCCGTCGAAGGGCGTTAACCCTGACGAGGTGGTAGCCGTAGGCGCTGCAATCCAGGGCGGTGTGCTCAGCGGCGACGTGAAAGACGTGCTTCTGCTTGACGTCGTTCCATTGTCGGTCGGCATCGAGACTCTCGGTGGCGTGATGACAAAACTTATCGAAGCCAACACAACGATACCAACGCGCAAGAGCGAGACGTTCTCAACGGCAGCCGACAACCAGCCGTCAGTTGAAATCAACGTGCTCCAGGGCGAGCGTCCAATGGCGCGCGACGACAAATCGCTCGGACGTTTCCATCTTGATGGAATCGCACCGGCACCGCGTGGAATCCCTCAGATCGAGGTTACATTCGAAATCGATGCAAACGGCATCCTCAACGTGTCGGCAAAAGATAAAGCCACAGGCAAGGAGCAGAGCATCCGCATCGAGGCATCAAGCGGCTTGAGCGATGAGGAAATCAAGCGTATGAAAGACGAGGCGGCAGCCAATGCGGCAGCCGATGCCAAAGAGAAAGAGCGCATCGACAAAGTAAACAAGGCCGACGCCGTAATCTTCCAGACCGAAAAACAGTTGAAAGACCTCGGCGACAAGTTCCCTGCCGACAAGCGCGCAGCCGTAGAGACGGCGCTCAACGAGTTGAAGGAAGCGCACAAGGCTCAGAACATCGACGCCATCGACCCTGCAATCGATAAGCTTAACGCAGCCCTTCAGACAGCCGCTCAGGACATCTACAATGCCCAGCAGCAAGCCGGAGGCGCACAGCATGGCGCAGGATTTGACCCTAACGCCGGAGCGCAGCAGGGCGGCAATGCCGGCAACAACGGCGACACTGTCCAAGATGCCGACTTCGAGGAGGTGAAGTAAGTTTGACTAATTTGTAAATCTGAATCCGAATTAATAACAAAAGGCGTACAACTTAAATCATAATGATTTTGGTTGTACGCCTTTTTTGTGTTTAAGTGATGTGGTGTTCTATCAAACTATTCTCTATATATCCTTCCTGGTCGTAGCAGCGATGATATTTGTGTAGTGTGTCTATAAGTTGTTATAGAGGTGGGATATTGGAGGTGAGGTGGCAGAATTTTTGGTATTGGTCGTTATATCTCTCTGCCGAACCATGCTTTATGCGCAGTTCTATGTCTTGCGGGATGAGGAACGAGGCGCGTGTGCCGAGGTGTTTTTGAAATTCTGTAAGGAATATATGGATACCGGCGAGGTCGAAGTCGCCGAAGTGAACGTACTGGTTGGGGATGGTCTGCAGCCATGTCCGTAGGTCGGACGACTGCGACTTGCTGTCCTTGCTGAGCAGATAGGTGTAGCGATAGTCTGAGACGTTGTATGTGGTTGGCGAGGAGTTGATGAGCAGGATGTTTCGGGCATTGGCAAAGTCGAGTATACCTTTCACGTTCTGCGGGTGCAACTTGCCGATTTCGTCCATCATGCAATGTATGCGGAAGTCTCCGAACTTGCGGCTTACCTTCCCTTTGAATACATTTATCAGAATATACAGGAGCACTAAAATGTAAGCAAAGCTGAACAATGCAATATACTCGAATGTATCAAGTATGTATATCAATGCTTTAACGTCTTCAATATGATCTTATAATATGGGCTTGCCATGTTCTATTTTTACGAAAAACAATATAGCCCTTATTAACCATATTGACATTATCGTGTTAACCGCAATTATTGCACACTTCTTTAATCTTAATATTGACATTCCTGTTTTTCATTTATTGTTAAAGTAATTGATATTTTCGAGTATGGACGAATTTTTTTTATCATTAAAGAGGTATGATTATATGTAGGCAGATGCTATAAACATTGGTCATCTGCTTCTCGTTCATACACGGGTTGAGACGTTTCAGAGCCAGCCTCAGATAACGCGTCAGCACCACCTCACGCTGGCTTTTCCTACCGAGCGTGCATTGTTAGCCGAGCACCTCGCTGTCATAGGTATACACGGAGTGCCAGCCAAGCTCCTTTTCCAGAAGTTTGGCAGTACTCTTTTGTATGAGTAGGTCTTCGCTGCAGTCTTTTGCCATAGTCTTATTTTTTAGGATCCATTACGGGTAGTGGAATACAAATCTTATAAAACCTTGCTAATTTGCGTACTGGCGTTTTACATAAGTATTTAAGTTCTCTATTCTTAAAAGGGTTCTTGACATCATCACCAACTTTAGGATAGATGATAATACAAGGAACATTCGGGACAGGAGACTCTTCGTCGATATCTTTGTAGCCGAGCTTTTTCAATATGGGTAAATCTCGACTGTAACCACTCAACTGTCTGATTACATAGTTATCAAGCGAAGCTGTCTCATACTTAGGGATATACTTGGTATCTAGTATGGCTCTAAAACCGCTCGAACAATACAGAAAATCAGGAAAGCCGGTCTCACCTTCACATTGGTATAATATTCTGTTTCCATATGCCTCCCGAAGCAATCCGTATACATAATGCTCATACAACAATGACATGTCAAGTGTAAACGGCGAGACATATTCTTCCTCCTTGCTTGTCTTGCTTATGCTATAGTCATATCGTTGGAGAATTAGTTTTGCCAGACGAACAGCCTCGTTGTACTCAGAAAACATCTTATGTCCCTTTATTCGTCTCACTTCCCTTATTTGTACGTCTTCGCTTACATTCTCAAACATGGTGAGCGCCCTTAATAACATTATATTAACCTTAGTGCCAGATTGATGATTTTCGATGACAGGCCTCAATATCTGCTTTGAAAACAAGAGAGCTTTCTTTATCAATCTATTTTCTGGGATATCAGTTGTATATTCGTCATAGTCACAGAACACTCTGTCAAATCGTTTGACAGCAATATTCTTTCGCTCGTTCTTCATCACCTTTATATGTCCTTTTACCTTCTTTAGGTTCTCGCTATAATGGACATAGTCCTTCTTCAAAGACCTTATTCTGCTGACAACGCCAAGAAAATGCAGGACGATAAGCGGACTTAGCACACCCTTTAATGAAGGAGCATAAATGGTTGGTGCCTCACTGTCAATGTTATATATTTCGGAGAAAGCCTCTACTGACAAGCCAGATGTGAAACAGGTCATGAACATTGTAAGGAAGTCTATCTTTTCCATTCCTCTTTTTGTTGTCACGACCAATGCTTCTTTCTCGTCTATCCATTCTGCTCCAATCATATACGAAGCATAATAGCCCCATGGCGAATTATCCATAGGCTTATCCCATCGAACAAGACTCAGACGTTCATATCTGTCGTTTTGTTCGATGCTCAGTTGTTCGTGTTCTTGAATCACAATGGGCTTCATATATGCTGTCTTTTTTCTATTGTTCTTCCTCTTCTTGTTCGTCCTCATCAGTTTCTTGAATTGGAGCTAATGAAAGCCAAGAGTCAAACGCCGTTTTCTTTTCCTCATTCTTCACATTGAGAATACCGTCGTTGATATACTCATTGATAAGAGGGATTATCTCGTATTCAACTTTATCCTTCAGTTCTTCCTCGTCCTCTGCCATGAAATAGCTATGACCGACCATAAGGTCGTCAATGCTCATGTCGCCACAGAGATGCTTCGGGCTTTCGATGAACTTCTTAATGTCATCAAACAATGCCACAGCCATATCCTTCAAGTTAGCGTTTCCTAACTTATCATAGTGTTTCTCTATGACAGAGCGGTCTGATTGCAGGGTTACGAAGGCGAATCTTCTGCGTAGTGCATAGTCAAGTGTGCCAGTGCTCCGGTCTGTTGTGTTCATCGTTCCTATGATATACAGATTGGAAGGCACTCCAAACTCAGCCTTTGTATATGGAAGAATAACCTTGATGGGATGATTGCCTTGGCTTCTCTTGTCTGATTCGAGCAAAGTGATGAGTTCACCGAATATCTTCGATACGTTACCTCGGTTTATCTCGTCGATAATGAGGACAACAGACTTGTTGTCTTCAGCATTTTCTACAGCTTTGTTACAGGCACGTTTGAAGATGCCATCCTCCGGCTCATAGGTTACGCCAATAGAGTTTCCTTTATCGTTTGTCTGTACATGCGGCTTTAGTCCCTCCACAAAGTCCTCATAATCAAGTGACTGATGGAAGGTGGTGAAGAAGATTTGTTTACCAAGCAATTCGTCATACCGAATCATTACAGCCTTATGATCTGTAAGATCAACATCTGTTATGTCCAATGTTTTTAAGGCAATGGCTGCCGTATTATAGGTCTTGCCCGTGCCAGGAGCGCCCTGCAGGATAATGTTGTGCTTTTTGCTAAGAAGTTTAGCGCACTTCTCTAAATATGCAATGTCATTCATATATTTCAACCAACTTTCAATATAACTATATTGTTCTGTTCCTTTACTACATGATTTAAATGTTCCCTGTGAGAAAAGTCCTGAACGAGGTTGTTTGTATTCGCTTGCCCATGCGATTATTTTTACTTTTCGATAATTAATATTGATATATTTAGCACTTAAACTATCATTTGTGAAATTATCTCCAATAATTTGACACAGTGCTAATGCTTGGCGTCCTTTTCTAACTAATACAATACTGCCATTGTCTATAGTTTTGAAGTTTCTACATTGTGCGTCATCCCATTCACCTGTTCCTATTATTGGTTCAGCCTCCATCAGCATAAGTGAGGAATCAACAATTACACCATCTTTGCCCTCTGGTAAATGCATCTGAATATGCCAAAATTTATCGTAGTTTTGGTAATGTGGAATAAAAGAAGTACTTTTTTTCATTGCTTTAATTATGTCTTCAACAGTCATATCGTTAGGTATCCAATACTTTTTACTCGCGGATGACTCTTCATACTTAGAAAGTTCAGACTGCATTAGGGTATCAAGTCTTTCGTCGGCAACTTTTTGGTAGAACCGTTTGATTTTATTATCAGTATCAGTGCCATTTCCTGGGAAATCATCATGTTTATCTTTCGTGTTGCCCTGATAACCAACAAATCTGCTTGGTCCGAAGCATACATGACCATCGATAATCTCAATGACCATATTTCTGCCAAGTCTTAACTTTTCTATAGCCCACGATTTATAGTCTTCACCGCTGTCACCATGAAGGTATGAGTACAATGTCTTTATATTGTAGATTATGTCCTCACGAGTTTCTATGTAATCAGTTCTTTCCATATTGAAAATTAAATTATTGTTTTGCTGTTTAAGGTTGCAAGTTCGGCAGTACTCTTTTGTATGAGCAGGTCTTCGCTGTAGTCTTTTGCCATAGTTGTTTCCTATTTCTCTAATTGCACGTAGCTGGTCTCGAACGCTTTGAATTTGTGGGTTCCTATTTGTCCCCAATTAAACTGAAGCGGATCTGGCAGAACTTTAACGTGAGTTCGACGAAATATAAGTGTCTGAAAATTTGGTGATTAACGAAAATTATTGTAACTTTAATGTGCTAAAAATCAAAAGTTTACAAACAATAATCGCTATGATCACCGAAGACAAAGTTACTGAAATTATCTGTATTGCGGATGACTTCTGCAAAGTTTTTGATGCCCAAATGGGAAAATACACCATAAAAAGCAACACCAAACGTAGATATCATCGTGAATTCACCATGTCAAAGGCAGAAATAATGGTTATCATTATACTTTTCCACAGTTCAGGCTTTCGTTGCCTGAAACATTTCTATAAGGAATATGTATGTGTGCATCTTCGACATTTATTTCCAAATGTAGTGTCATATAACCGTTTTGTGGAACTTCAGAAGACCATTGCCATTCCGTTGGCTATCTTTATAAAAAAGGTTCTTTTGGAAAAATGTACCGGTATTAGTTTCGTAGACAGCACACCTCTTCGTGTATGTAGAACCCAAAGAATCCATATTCACAAGACATTTAAAGGCATCGCACAAAGAGGCAAATGTTCTATGGGATGGTTTTTCGGCTTTAAGCTCCACCTTATATGTAATGAAAAGGGAGAATTGCTTAACTTCATGATAACTCCTGGCGATATAGACGACCGTAAACCATTAGAATACAAAGCGTTTGTGGATTTCATATACGGCAAGCTTGTAGGAGATAAAGGGTATATAAGCAAGAACCTATTCAATCGACTTTTCGTTGATGGGATACAACTCGTCACAAAACTAAAAAGCAACATGAAGGGTTCTATCATGAGAATATCAGATAGGCTCTTGCTTAGAAAGAGGGCGATTATAGAGACCATTAACGACGAACTTAAGAATATTGCACAAGTGGAACATTCCAGACACAGATCATTCGATAACTTCATTGTCAACACTCTTGGATCTTTGGCTGCTTATTGTTTCTTTCCTAAGAAATCAACAATTGCAGTTCAAAGGACAGTAGATAGACAATTAACGTTATTCTAATTCGTCGAACTCACGTTAGTTATGTATCTTGGTCAGCATTTCCGTGAAGTTGGAGATGACTGGAAGATATTTGATTGTGGCTGGAAGATATCCCGTTTTGAAGCTTATCTTCCAGTCTTTATTGTGTTAAAAGCCAGAGAGTTGCGCCGATTCTGGGAGATATGGCAGATTTTTTCGCGTGCAGAGTCATAATACATGAAACAGCTTCGCTTCTGTTTGGTGTTTTATCTGTGTTCATGATGATATTTTTGGCATTATCACCTGTATTCTCTTTTCATCTCTCTATCAAAGTAGGGTTATGGATCTCGACAGAACCAACCGCATATTTTACAAGGAGGTCATCATGGATGAAAAGAGAAAGGAGCGTTACCATGAGTTGGATTCGTTGATTCATTCGGATTCTTTTTTCAGAACGTATTGGAGTTTGGAGCATTGACAAACACAATACGATATGGGGCTGGATAGTTACGCGTGTGGAAACTACCCAACCCCGTTTGTTGGTGTTTTTTCAGATTCTTTTGAAGAAACCTTCATATTCTTCATCCAATATTTTCCAAATACCGTTTTTGCGACCTCCTTCTCTGACAATCAATTTAAGGTCCGAAAGTTGTTTAAGGTATCGCTGTACTTGGCGTAGGGAAATGCCCATGTTTTCAGACATTTGCGTGGCATTGATTTGAGGTGTTTGTGAAATCAATTTATAGATTTGTCGCTGAGCCTTTATAAATTCTTTTGTGACATTAGCTTTGGCTTTTACGACATCTCCGATCTCTTTTACGACGTCTTTTACGACATCTTCTGGTGCTTTTACGACATGAGGATTATCTTTTATGACATCCATGGCATAATTGAGGTTCCACATGGTAACATGGAATTCAGAAGCATTGGAGTTGAACTCTGGAGCATGATAATTCTCCAAATTCTCAAACCGCTTATATTCACCTATAATCTTCTTCATACCACTACCTCTACGCTCCATAAGCTTTAAGCGATGAAAGAAATCAGCGAGCAAAGGGTTGCGACGTTTCGAAGGTACTGTCATAGGGTCGAGTTGTTGTATCAAGCGTCCATCAAACATACCGCCTGGGGAATACACCTCCATTCGGTCATCATACATATCAATGTGTATTTCGCTACCAAGCTCCATGTAATCCCTGTGAATGATGGCGTTACATATCACTTCTGTTACTGCACGTTCTGGATAATCGGGCAGTTCCTCCCGATAATCATCTTCTTTCCACCATCTTCGATGTGAATTGTTCCGAACAAATGCGACCGCATCTTGCAATTGCCCTATAACGCTGCCTTCAAGTTCAGCATCATCCAATGCCTCACCCAAACCACTTGTCATGTCTAAGCCATTCCAACGGGTGCAAAATATGCGAGAATGGCGTATCGGTGAGTCGTCAGCCAATAGAGCACCAGCATTGGTGAGTTTGCCATCATTGTCCACAATACCCCATGATACGAAGTCACTACCATCAAACGATTGGTTCAACCGCTTGAAGTGTACGGATTTTAGCTTTGAGAAAGCCATATCCTCAAACTTATAGGGTGAAGGAATCGCATCAAAGGAGCGACCTGCACCTTGCATTACAAGACTTTTTAGTTGAAGTCGGTCAGCAACAACAGACTCATTGCCAACTCTTACAAATGCTAAGCGTTGCTTATCGCCTATATAGTAATATGGTGTTTCTTGTCCCTTGTAAACATGAAGCAGCACAAGCTTCTTGCCTTCAACCTCTTTAAATTCAAGGTTGACAGCAGGTATAGGGTCAAGTTTTGTCTTTATCTCTTCGCTTATTCTTTCGGCATCGCTCTCTGCATCAGCAAGACCAACCACTTGGTCGTCATCACTGATGCCAAACACTAATGTTCCGCCTTCGCATTGGCAAAGGCAGATACACTTTTTAGCCAACTTTTAGGTCGCTTGATTTCGAGCTACTGTTTCTTGTCGTAGGCGGTTGCTTCGCCAATAAGATTTATTATATTTATATTTACAAATTATATATTATCAAGCATTCCTCCACCACCTTTATTTACTCTTTAGAAGTTATTTTTTATCCCGTGTATAATGATTGTCAATTTCTTGCCAAATATTGGTTGAATAGAAGCCTTTCTTTTGAGATTTTGGATTCTGAGAATCCAACTTTCGTTCATAATATAACTTATCGTTTTGTTTTATTTGTTTCATAATCGAATTAAAAATCTTTCCACGTTTAAAGTTTATGTATCTCATTTTGGCTTTATTCACCACGTCCATATATGTAAGAGGGTATCTTTTTCTTATATCCTCTTCTGATAAAGTAATAGGAACTCCATTATCATCATATTTTACACTGGCTGCACCGAAAGAATTACCTTTTTGAAATTTAAGCTCAATTTTTATGGCGATATCATAGTCGTCATCTTTATTCACTTCTTCCAATTTATGCTTAACCAATTTAATGAAATTTTGTGCTTCAGGTGTAGAGGCAGAATCTATATCCATTTTATTTTCAACATATGCCAATGGCATAAGATATAGATTGTACTTTGATAAAGAACGTTTGGTTTGCCAATCTTTAAGCACCTGTACATAATTCTTAATACAAGCGAATCCTAATTCTTGCAATGGTTTTGAGAGATCTTTCATATTCACAAAATGAATTGCGTTGTCTCGAAACTCAATCAGAGATTCTATATTGTCTTTCAGTTTTATTGGTAATTCATGTAGACCTTCTAAACGACTCAATGCCTCATAGATGGATATAGACTTCGGATTGTTTGTTCTATTCCTGTCTAATATTTTCTTTTTTTTAGATTTCTCCCCATTCTTGTTTATATAAGGCTTATAACAATATATGGAATTTACACGATAGTTGTTAAGTTTCAACAATCGTGCTTTTAATAAAAGTTCCCAAGAGTTTATTGCCAATATGGCAAAATTCTCTTCTCGGTATTTGAAATCTGGTTTGTTATATATTTCTATTGCAGACAACATACTACCAATAGACTTGTCAATAAGACTTTCATATATAGGATTTTTCTTCATCGTTATATGTCTTCTTTTTAAAATGAAACTTTAACCTATTCAATGAGAATATCAAAAACTCAATTGTATAAGGTCGTTTTTTGCGGTCAGTGGAAATTTATCCCCACTAAATTTCTGCAGACTTGATAAAGGTAATGAATTTCGGCCAGATATGAGAAAGAAGTGTGCTTTTTTTAATCATAATTGATTTAAAGGCGGGTTTGTTGTTTTTATTTCTTTTGAAATTGGGGTATATTCAATAAAAATATCTAAATTTGGGGGACTTAAAAAATTTGAGAACGAATAATTTTATAGGGATATGGAAGAGAATGAACTTCAGCGTGCGTTGCCTGTCGGCACTATTCTGAAAAGTCCGAAGTTTGATTATCGGATTGAGGCTGTGCTTGGTCAGGGCGGTTTTGGAATAACATATAAGGTGTCGACAACGGTGATGTTCGACAAGGTGCCTATTTTTACATATTTCACCATAAAGGAGCATTTCATGAAGGATGCTTGCGAGCGCGACGCTTCGGGCGGTGTGGGCTATTCCAAGCCTTTGCAGTCGCGTGTGGAGGAGAGCCGTGGCGATTTTCTTGCGGAGGCTCGCCGGCTGAATGAGATCAGCGGCAAGAATCCTAATGTGGTGCCTGTGAGCGAGGTGTTTGAGGCGAACAATACGGTCTATTATGTGATGGAGTATCTCAACGGGGGTACGCTGCGCGATTTGGTTAAGGCAAACGGTGCGTTGTCGGAGCAGGCTGCGCTCGACATTGAACTACCTGTGGCTAAGGCGGTTGCGTTTTTGCATTCTCACCACATCAATCATCTCGACATCAAGCCTGAGAATATTATGTTCCGTGTGGACTATCATACTGGTCAGCGTATGCCTGTGCTGATTGATTTCGGTTTGGCGAAGCATTTTGACGACAAGGGCAAACCTACGTCGACTATCCGTGTGCAGGGCTGCAGCGATGGTTTCGCTCCGGTGGAACAGTACAGCGGTTTGCAGACGTTTTCTCCGCAGGCCGATGTTTATGCTCTTGGTGCGGTGCTTTACTATATGCTTGTGGGCAGGGTGCCTATCATTGCCACTGAGATGCAGCGCGACACGGTGGAGAAGGCTTTGCCTCCGACGGTGAGCGATGCTGTGCGTTTTGCGATAAGCCGTGCGATGGCTTACAATAAGTATGACAGGACGGCTACGGTCGATGATTTTGTGATGGAGATTTGTCCGACGGCTCAACCGGAGATTGTTCCGGAGCCTGCACCTGTCCCGGAACCTGCTCCTGCGCCTTCTCCCGCTCCGAATGTGGGAGGGGATGATGTGCGTGCCACTCGTGTGATAGGCGAGGGTGGCCGTCGCCGCGGCAAGTTTCCTACTTGGCTGATTGTTGTGCTGGCAGTGGTTGTGGTTGGCGGCATCGGAGCCGGAGTGTGGTCGATGATGGGCGGTTCCAAGCCGTCGACGTCAAGCGGTGGCGATGACTCTGATGTGCTTGCGCGGTATGAGAAGAAGTGCATTGTGTGCGACAGTTTGATAAATAATGGCGACAATGCTGAATATGAGCCGTTGCTCAAGGCGAAAACGTTGCTCGACGATATCCGTGTAGTGGAGAAGAGCGATGAGGCAGAGCAGAGTGGTGAGGTGCTTGACAAGAGCAAGGGTTTGCAGGAGCGTCTTGACGTGAAACTGAAGGCGGCGAGCCGCTCGTGGGAACAGGCTGGCGACGCTCAATTGGAGATTCCCGACTATACCCAGGCTTGCCAGTATTATGAAATTGCCAACAAGCTTGCTCCGTCTGACACGTTGCGGTATAAGATTGACATGTGTGTCGGCCGTTGACAATCGGCTGTGAGATAAATAAACGCGCAGCGGAAAACGTATCGTTTTCCGCTGCGCGTTTATTTATGTGGTAATGACTCAGTGTTCCAGATACCATTTATAGAGCGCCGGGATGCCGTCTTCCAGCTCCACTTTGTGGCGCCATCCGAGGGTGTGCAGTTTGCTCACGTCGGTGAGTTTCCGCATTGTTCCGTCGGGCTTTGACGAGTCCCAGTGGATTTCGCCTTTGAATCCTACGGCGTTTTTCACCATTTCAGCCACTTGTGCTATGGTAGCCTCTCTGCCGCTGCCGATGTTGATGTGGCAGTTGCGCACTTCCGGATTGTCGCCTTTCAGCTGGTCGAAATCGATATGTTCCATCACGTAGACCGAAGCGTCGGCCATATCCTCGCTCCAAAGGAACTCGCGGATAGGCCGTCCGGAACCCCAGAGGTTGAGCGAGCCGTTGAGTATGCCGTATTTGTCGAGCATAGCGTCGATGGCTTCATCTGCAGCCTTGCCGTCGACATCGCCCACCGGACGGCGGTCAAGGTCGCGGCGAATGCCTTCGCGGTCGCCTTCCATGCGCAGGCGCGCCAGATGGAGTTTGCGTATCATTGCCGGCAGCACGTGGCTGCTTACGAGGTCGAAATTGTCGTTAGGGCCGTATAGGTTGGTCGGCATCACGGCGATGTAGTTTGTGCCGTATTGCAGGTTGAAACTCTCGCACATCTTCAGTCCGGCGATTTTTGCGAGTGCGTAAGGCTCGTTTGTCCATTCGAGCGGAGATGTCAGCAACGCGTTCTCGGGGATTGGTTGAGGAGCCTCGCGGGGATAGATGCACGTGCTTCCGAGAAACAGTAGTTTCTTGACGTTGTGCCGGAAACTTTCGCCGATTACGTTCTGCTGTATCTGCAGGTTGCGCCAGATGAAGTCGGCGCGATAGATGCTGTTAGCCATGATTCCGCCCACGAAAGCCGCGGCAAGAATCACATAGTCGGGCTTTTCGGCGTCGAAAAATTCGCGCACCGCCACTCCATCGAGCAGGTCGAGCTCGGCATGCGTGCGTCCCACAAGGTTTGTATAGCCTTTCTGCTGGAGGTTTTTCCAGATAGCCGAGCCTACGAGTCCGCGGTGTCCGGCAACATATATTTTAGCGTCTTTTTCCATTTTTCTGTCTGCTAAATCATTCGTTCGGATTCGGAGCCATGTTTGCGTATCATAGCCATATCATGGTCCACCATAATGTGTACGAGTTGTTCAAACGACGTCTTGCGGGGATTCCAACCTAATTTTGTGCGGGCTTTTGTAGGGTCGCCGAGCAGCTGCTCCACCTCGCAAGGACGGAAATATTTAGGATCCACCTCGACGAGCACACGTCCGGTGGCAATGTCGATGCCTTTTTCATCCACACCTTCGCCTTCCCAGCGCAGAGTGATTCCGGCGCGGGCGAAAGCATGCTCAGTAAACTCGCGTACGGAGTGGAATTCGCCAGTGGCAATGACAAAGTCATCAGGCTCGTCCTGCTGAAGAATCAGCCACATGCACTCCACATAGTCGCGGGCATAGCCCCAGTCGCGACGGGCGTTGAGATTGCCGAGATACAGTTTGTCCTGAAGTCCGGCAGAGATGCGGGCCACGGCGAGCGTGATTTTGCGCGTCACGAATGTTTCGCCTCGCCGCTCGCTCTCGTGGTTGAAGAGAATTCCGTTTACGGCATACATGCCGTAACTCTCGCGATAGTTCTTGGTTATCCAGTAGCCATAAAGTTTGGCGCATCCGTAAGGGCTGCGCGGGTAGAACGGAGTGGTTTCGCGTTGAGGCACTTCCTGCACCTGTCCGAACAGCTCCGACGTGCTGGCTTGATAAATGCGGGTTTTTTTGTCGAGCCCGAGCATTCTTACCGCCTCAAGCAGGCGCAGAGTGCCGATGGCGTCGGTGTCGGCAGTGTATTCCGGCACTTCAAACGACACTTTCACATGGCTTTGTGCCGCAAGGTTGTAGATTTCATCAGGCTGCAACTCCTGAATGATGCGGATCAGCGAACTTGAATCGGTCATGTCGCCGTAGTGCAGGTTGATGAGCCGGCGGCGCTTCATGTCGCGCACCCATTCGTCGAAATAAAGGTGCTCGATGCGACCGGTGTTGAAAGAAGAACTGCGGCGGATTATGCCGTGCACGTCGTATCCCTTATCAAGCAGAAATTCAGCCAGAAACGAACCGTCCTGGCCGGTGATGCCTGTGATCAATGCTACTTTTTGCTTTTCAGCCATAGTTTTTTTATGATGATTTTTTGATTAGCTATTTGTTGAAAAACTCTTTGATTTTGTCTGCCACATAGCGCAGCTCCTCTTCTTTAAGTCCGGAACCGCTCGGCAGGCATAGACCTCTGTCAAACAGCGTCTCGCACGTTGTGTCGCCATAGTAGGGCGCGTCGGCGAAAACGGGCTGCATGTGCATAGGCCGCCACAGACGGCGCGTTTCCACACCGGCGTCGAGCATGAACTGCCGCAGAGATTCCGGATCTTTTCCGGTTTTCGGGTCGATTAAGACTGTCGACAGCCAGAAGTTGGAATTGAAGTCGGTGGAAGGATTCTGCTGAACGCTCACACCTTCGATGCCAGCCAATTCTTTTGTGTAGAATTTATGGATTGCGCGGCGCAGCTCAACGTGAGGCTGCAGCACGTCCATCTGTCCGCAGCCAATTCCGGCGCTCACGTTGCTCAACCGGTAATTGTAGCCGATTGTCTCGTGGTAGTAGTACGGTCGCTGCTCGCGGGCTTGTGTGGCATAGAATTTCACGCGGTCGGCTTCCTCTTTGGAGTGGCACACCAATGCGCCGCCACCCGATGTGGTGATAATCTTGTTTCCGTTGAAACTCAAGCATCCGTAGTTGCCGAGAGTTCCGCATTTCTTGCCTTTGTATTCCGAGCCGAGAGCCTCGGCGGAGTCTTCTACGATAGGAATGCCGTATTTGTTGGCTATTGCGCGGATTTCATCCATCTTAGCCGGCATGCCATAGAGATAAACGGGGATTATTGCTTTTGGATAATGTCCAGTCTGCTTCTTGCGGTCTATAATCGCTTCTTCCAGCGCGTCAGGCGACATGTTCCATGTGTCGGGCTCGCTGTCGACAAACACAGGGTCGGCGCCCTGGTATTTTATTGGGTTGGCGCTTGCGGCGAATGTGAATGATTGGCAAATCACCTCATCTCCAGAGCCAACGCCGAGGGCAACCAATGCAAGATGGATGGCAGCTGTGCCTGCGCTGAGAGCCACAACGTTTGGCGCGCCGAGATATTTCTCAAGTCTATGTTCGAATTCATCAACATTTGGACCAAGAGGAACAATCCATTCTGATTCGAAGGCTTTCTCCACCCAGTCGCGTTCAGTACCTCCCATGTGGACGTACGAAAGTAAAATACGAGGTTTCATAACTTTTGATTTTTCAATTGCAAAATTAGTGAAAAAACAAACAAGTTGGACAAAAAAGAGAAAAGGCTTTCAAAATAAAGGGTCAATAAACCGAAATTCAGCTTTTTAAAGCCCTCATGGCATTGAGCACGGCGATAACCGTCACTCCGACATCGGCAAACACAGCCATCCACATTGTGCCGAGTCCGAAAACGGCGAGAATAAGGATGGCGGCTTTGACACCGATTGCAAACCACACGTTCTGGCGGGCGATGGCTATGGTGCGTCGGGCGATGGCTATGGCGGTGGCTATTTTCGACGGTTTGTCGTCCATAAGCACCACGTCGGCAGCGTCTATCGCCACGTCGCTGCCAAGCGCGCCCATGGCAATGCCCACATCGGCGCGTTTAAGCACCGGCGCATCGTTGATGCCGTCGCCCACAAACGCCAGATTCTTTCCCGCAGGCTTTTCGTTGAGCAGCCGCTCAACGTGTGCCACTTTGTCTGACGGAAGAAGTTCGGAATGATATTCGTCGATGCCCACTTTCTCAGCCACATCTTTTGCCGTGTCCTCGCGGTCTCCGGTCAGCATCACTGTGCGTTCCACTCCAGCCCGTTTCAGCGAGGCCACAGCCTCTGCGCTGTCGGCTTTTATTTGGTCGTTGATTACGATGTGTCCGGCATATCGCCCGTCGACAGCCACATGGACGATTGTGCCGGGAAGATGGCAGTCGTGCCACTCCATATTGATGTCGGCCATCATCTTGCTGTTGCCCACGCATACCGTATGCCCGTCTACGGTGGCCTTCACGCCACGTCCGGCAATTTCTTCAACGTCGGTCACCGCGCATCCGTCGCTTGCCTCTTTAGGGAACGCGTTGCGCAGAGCCGCGCCGATGGGGTGGGTGGAAAAGTGTTCCACATGGGCGGCGAGATGCAGCAGCTCTTTCTCGTTGTAGTTGGAAGGATGCACAGCCTCGACGGCAAATTCGCCACGTGTCAGCGTGCCTGTCTTGTCAAACACCACTGTTCCCAGCCGCGACAATGTGTCGATGTAGTTGCTGCCTTTTATCAGTATGCCTTTGCGTGACGCTCCGCCGAGTCCGCCGAAAAATGTCAGCGGCACGCTTATTACCAATGCGCATGGACACGACACCACCAAGAATATCAACGCCCGGTGAAGCCATGTGGTGAACGAGTCAATGAAAGCCGCTGATGAAAGCAATGGCGGCAGAAAGGCGAGAATCAGGGCGGCGATGACAACGACAGGGGTGTAGACGCGAGCGAATTTGGTTATGAACGATTCGCTGCGCGACTTGCTCTCGTTGGCATTTTCCACAAGGTCTATGATTTTTGCGACGGTGCTTTCGCCGAAAGTCTTTGTCGTCTTGACGCGCAGCAACCCGGAGAGATTGATGCATCCTGATGAAATATCGTCGCCTTTGCTGATTTCGCGTGGCATGCTTTCGCCTGTCAGCGCCACGGTGTTGAGCGAGGATGTGCCAGAAACTACAATGCCGTCGAGCGGCACTTTCTCTCCCGGCTTGACAATGATTGTTTCGCCCACAGCCACCTCCTCCGGAGCTATCGTCATCTCGTCTCCGTTGCGTTCCACATGGGCGGTGTCGGGGCGTATTTCCATCAGGTGGGAGATGCTGTCGCGGCTTCTTCCTTCGGCATATTCCTCAAAAAGTTCGCCTATTTGGAAAAACAACATGACAAACACAGCCTCGGCGAATTCGGTGTCGGCGCCTGGCATAAAGCCGATGCACAGGGCACCGATGGTGGCTATGGTCATCAGAAAGTCTTCGTTGAAGACGTCGCCGGCGACGATGCCTTCGGCGGCTTCTTTCAATGTGTCGTGTCCTACGAGAAGATAGGGCACAAGATATATCAACAGCAGCTGCCATAGTGGCAGACTGCAGTAGTGTTCAATCAAAGCGGCTCCCGAGAGCAGGATGGTTGTCGCTGCGATGATGGCGATTTTGCTTTTCAGGCTGTCGTGCCCGTTGTGTATATGTTCCATAAATCTACGTTTTATCCTTTTGTCGGTGCAAATTTATGGTAAAATTGTTGCAACCTGGTTGCAACGTTTCTATATGTGCATCAAGTCGCGGTAGATGTCGAGCGCAGCCTCCACTTGTTTTACGTCGACCTCGCAGCCCGTCTCGGCGTTGCCTACGTTGTGGAGAAGCGTGAAGTTGAGTTCGCCGTGCTCGCTTTTCTTGTCGTGGCGCATAAATTCGATGAGCTCTGGATAGTCGTCGCACGTGATGTGGAATGCACCATAGTGGCGGCACACGTAGTCGGCAAGACGATAGAGTTCGGCTGATGGAAATCCCTTTTCGGTGTGCGACAGCACAGCCTCCATAACCATGCCCCAAGCCACGGCATATCCGTGGGGCACAGGCGAATTGCGTTTCAAGGCGAGGCTCTCGAAAGCGTGTCCTGCAGTGTGTCCGAGGTTGAGGGCGCGGCGCAGTCCTTGTTCAAACGGATCCTGCTCCACAATCCGGCGTTTCACGTTGACCGATTCCTCGACGAGGCGCAGCAAGCCGTTGCCTGCCACATTGTCAAAATCGTAGTCGAGCAATTTGTTGTAGACCGCCTCGCCGTCGAGCAGCCCGTGCTTCAACATCTCGGCATAGCCTGACTTCAGTTCGCGTTCGGGCAGGGTGCTGAAAAAAACAGTGGAGATTATCACAGTCTCTGCCTCCTTAAACACTCCGATTTCATTTTTCAGACCGTTGAAATTCACGCCCGTCTTTCCTCCCACAGCTGCGTCGACGGCGCTGAGCAGCGTTGTCGGGACGTTGATGAAGCGGATGCCACGTTTGAATGTGGCGGCGGCAAAGCCACCGAGGTCGGTCACTACGCCTCCTCCGATGTTGACAAGCAGAGATTTGCGGGTGGCGCCACCTTTCTGCAGTGCATTCCAAACGGCTTGTGCGCTGTCAAGGTTTTTGTTGATGTCGCCAGCTGGGATGACAATTTTCTGCCATTCAGAATGGAGGCGGAAAGAAGCGAGACTCTCGCGCTCCACATTCTCGTCGGTCAGAACAAACACGTTGCGTGGCGACAGTTGCTCGACAGCTTTGTTCAAGGCATCGCCGACAGAGTTTGTGAAAATAACGTCCTGATGTTTCATAACTGTTGCTTTCTGAGGTTGATGATAGATGGCAGAGCATCGGCAAACGCTTCCATGGTTGGATATACGATGTCGGCACCGTTTTCAAGCATGATGTCTTCCGGAATAGGTCCGGTGGTGATGCCGATGGTGAAGCATTTTGCCGCACTTCCGGCCTTCACGCCGAGAGGTGCGTTCTCAATCACGATCGACTGCCATGGCTGCACTCCAGCTTTGTCCATTCCCATAAGGTATGGTTCTGGGTCTGGTTTGCCGTGACGCACATCGTGGGCGGTCACCTTCAGCGGTGCGGAGAAAATGCCTGGATAGTCGGCGTTCAGACGGTCGAGCAGGGTGGCTTGTCCGGAGCCCGTGACAAGCACGCGGGCGATGTCGGCATCGCGCAGCGTGTTGAGCATCCGTGCAGTGCCCTGTATCTGACCCACCTTGCCCAGAGCCGTGAAATATTCGGCTTTCTTTGCATATATCGCCTTGCATTCATCATCGCTGACGTTGTCGCGGTGGCATTCGCGCTCTTCCATAAGTCGGATTATCGCCGCTCCGGTCATACCTTCATACAGGAAAAACTCATTGTCGGCATAGTGCCATCCTCTTTCCGCGGCAAGGCGTTTCCATGCGCGCGAGTGGTTGGGCATTGAGTCGTAGAGCACACCGTCCATGTCGATCAGGGCGGTGCTTATTGGCGTGGCGGAAAAGCCAGTGCGTTTTAGGTAGTCGGCGTATGCAGTTTCTTCTCTTGTCATGATTGTTTGTCAGTTTTTAGGCTTGACCGCCTCTTTTTCGCGTATCGCTGCAGAGCTGCGCGTTGAGCGGCGTTTCTTGCCTTTTTTATCTTTTGTTTTCTTGTCGGTCTTTGATGGTTGAGCCACCGCTGTCGTGTCGGGAGCCTCAATCAGCCCGTTGGCAATCAGTTGCAGACTGTCGGCGGCTGTCAAGCGGTCGTCTTCGCTGATGGCATCAAAACCCCGGCGGTGGTTGTTGGTGTCGGGCACCGGACCGTTGTGATGGTGCTGTTCCTCACGCAGCCCGGCTTCGGCTCCGCGTCTGAAAATCTCATCCATCTGCCTGAACAGATTCTTTTTGGTGGTTTCTGTGATTGATGAGGTCTGAGCCACCTCGTTTTCCTTTAGCTTCGCCTTTCCTAATCGGAACTTCATATTGTCTCTGAGGATGTTTCCGCTCAGATTGATTCCGAATTTAAACGGAAGCGGAGAGTCGAGCACGGAAATGTGGTATTTATAGTTGGTGTCGAAGTCGTTCCATCCAACCACGGCGAGTTTGTAGCGGTCCATGCGCAGGATGAAAGGGTAGACGTCAAGTTGCGAGTTGAGCGCGGTGGCCTCTACCGAGAGGCTGTCGATCACATTGCGGTTGCGGTTCTTGAAACGCAGCATTTTCGATACTTGTCGGAATGTCTCGGTGTCGAGCAGCACAAGGTCTTTTCCGCTGATGTTGAGGGCGGCGCTCGTCGTTGGCAGTATCACGTTCATCAGAGTGTCGATTTTTGTCGTGGCTGCCAGTCGGGCGTTGATTACACCGTCGATGCCTTTCATCATTGGCATTATAGAGTCGAGTTCAGGCATTATCTTCATCAGTCGTCCCACTTTGATGTCGTGCAGGTCGAGCATCAGCCCGAGCCCGATGTCGTTGCGGTTGGCTGTGGCATAGATCATGTCGAGTTTCATCGAGCCGTCGTTGCTGTTTGCCGACAGGTCGCGCAGGCTCAACACGCCATTTTTCATGCCGATTGATGAGTGCAGACGGTTGAGCACAAGGTTGGCGTAATAGGTGGTGTCGTTCATCAGGTCGATGTCAACCACCACGTTGCTTGGCACGAGGATGGCATAGCGTATCGTATCGGCGTCTTCCTGTGTGGCGCTCTCTATCTTGCGTTGCATGCGCTCGTCATCGTCGTTGGCATTGATTGAGAACGAAGTTTTTTGCTCCTCGTTGTTCGCAAAATTGTTGCCCTTGTACAATGCCGCCATTAGTTCGTTGAGGTCGAGAGTGCGAGAGTTGGCAACAAGCGAGATGGTCAGCGGGTTGCGTCGCGAGCCGAGCAGCGTGCTGCGGATATTGTCAACCGCACCCGTCAGCTGCAAATCGCTTTTGCCCACACGATAGGTTATGTTGTTGATGTCGAGTTTCTGGGTGTTGAATGTGACGTCGACGTCGCTCAGACGGTTTCTGAGCGGGAAATAAGGGGTGAACAGACGGCCTCTGAGGGCTGTTATTTTTCCGTTGAAATCCCAGTTGCGTATCAGTCGCTGCCACTGCCTGTCGATGGCAAAGTCGGCGCGGAATGAGGTGTCGGCTGCCTCCTCAGCCAACCGCCTTTGTCGGCGTTCTTTTCTGTAGATTGTCCTCAGAGAGTCGCGGCTGAGATTGGGATACAGACGCTGCAGAGAGTCTATCCGAGCCTCTGTCCGTGAGTTTTGTTTCTTCACGCGCTTGTTTGCGCTCAGCTGTATGTTGCCTTCACGCAGACTCATCATCGTGGTGCGGTCCCAATAGCGTATGCGGTCTGCTTTGATGCCGAAGCTCAATATCGGAGTGCGTCCAAGTCCTTGGAACCGTCTTATTGAGGCATTTGTTTCCATCCCCGACATTTGCATCTGTGTTGAGTCGGGGAGGCTCAGCATGGTAAAGCGTCCAAGCGTGATGCGTCCGCCGAGAGGCGTGATGGCTGTGGTGTCCATCAGGTTGTGCATTTCTCCGGTGCTGCCCACTCCGGCTTTTAGACGGCTGGCGGTGACATGTCCGTGCGGGTCGGAAATGATTGCCGAGTCTATTTGTATGGAAGCCATGAGAAGGTTGCGTGTGATGTTGTCCTGTCCTTTGATTTTGCTGTCGGTGCCGAAGCGAATTACGCTGTGGTCGACAAACATGCGCAGCGAGTCGGAAGGCACGGAATAGCGCACGTTGCTCAGTGTGGCGTTGCCGTTGGCGCGGATGCGGTGGAAGGTGTTGACAGAAAAGTCGCTGACGTGGAATTTCACGTCGGTGTTGAGCGAGAACAGTCCGGAAATCGTGAACGGCAGTTGCTTTGGAGCAAGCCGAGATGCGCGTGCAAGGTCGAGCCGACCTTTGATTTTGGCCTTCACCGACGGGTCTTTTATTATTTCTGTAGCAGAGCCTGATATGTCAAGACTGATGCCGAATCCTTCCATCAGCAGTTTGTTGAGAGTCAGTTGGCTGGCATCGGGATTCTTCCCGTTGAACGCAATCTTTGCATCAGCGGCAAACTTGTCAATCCTGGCATTGTGGCGTGTGTTGGCAACGTAGCATTCCGGGATGGTCAGTTGCGCTGCGAATGTTGGCAGGTCTTTTCCGCCTACGACGTATGGCTTTTCAAGGTGCAGCGCCATTGACAGTTGCAGGTTGGTGCTGTATTCGTCAAGACTTTTGCGGTATTTGTCGGGAGCGTTTGCCAATACCTTGTCGTAGACCACAGGACCTATGCCTATGTCGAGCTTGTCGACCGATGTCTTGTCTGCCATCTTTATCGCCGCGCTGATTGTGGCGGGCACATCTGCTATGTTGATTGAAAAATCGTTGAGAGCCAGATTCTCGGGTTTGGCAATGTCCCAAGCCACGTCGCCTCCAAGACGGAATGGCACAGAATGGTTTATATCGGCTTCGGGAACGCTTGCTTTGACGTTGCCTCCAAAGGTGAGGCGATAGCGTTTCTCCTTGTCTTTGAAATTTAGCGAAAGTGTGTCGGTGTGCAGCGTGAAGTCCATGCCGCTTTTGAGGTCACGGTAGCGGATGCCGCGGTTGTTAACGATGTTGAGGTGCTCAAGCACGAGCGACTTCAAGACGATTGGCGTGCTCTCGCTCTTTTCCTTGCTTGGCGGCACAATCATGTAGTTGTTGAGGGAGTCGTTGACCGTCACAAGGTTGACTTTCGGGGAGTCGACAAAGATTTCTTTTATCTCAACGTCCATCAATGCAAGACGCGCAAGATTGAACCGTGCGCGCATGCAGCCCACGTCGAGCAGCGAGTCTACGCCTGCTGGCAGCGAAGCCTTATGCTTGTCGAGCGTGCGAGAGCGCACATTTAGACCATCGACGTCGATGGTCATGTATGGGAACGTTTTCCATACGGTCAGTTCCATACGCTTGATTTTAACATCCGCGTTGAGGTTCTCGTTGGCAAGGCGTTCGGCAATAGGTGTCAGCCGGTCGGGTGTCAGAATCCACACCGTCAGGCACAGCGCCATTACCAGCAGCGCCGCCACCGACCCGACAGTCCATGCTGCCGTTTTCAGTGTTAATGCAAGCCATCGAGGCATACGCTTGTCTACTGGCTTCGCAGCCTTTTCTGTCGCTGTTTTCTCTGATATGTTTTTGTTTGTATTCTCTTCCATAATCGATTGATAGTGCAAAAATACAAAAAAAATGGCGAATGAAAAGGGATTTTAGATGTCTGGTATGTCGGTGATGTAGCCGTTCATTATGGCATATACGCTCAGTCCGGAGATACTGCGTATGCCGAGTTTGGCTGAAATATTCTTGCGATGGGTCAATACGGTGTTGATGCTGATAAACAGACGGTCGGCTATTTCTTTGTTGGTCAACCCTTTTGCCAACAGGCAAAGCACGTCGATTTCACGTTGCGACAGCTCGTTGCCGTCGGAGCGGTTGTGGCGCGACATCTCGATTATGTCGCCGAGTTGCTTTAGAAATGCAGCCTCGTCGCAATGGCGGTTGAGCGTAAAGCCGATATTGTCGTCGGTTGAGTTGGACAGCAGGGCAAGCCGGTTGCGCTTGGGGATGAAAAATCCCGGCAGGGAGGCGAAGGCGCCGGCGTCGGCAATAAACAGGTCGGCGGCAATGTCGGGTTCTGCTGCCACTGCCGATGGTCTTGTCCACGAAGCCTCCACGTCGAACATATTGGCAAGAGTCTGTTTCAGACCTATTGCCACAGCCGTGTCGTCGGTGATGATTCTGACATTCAGATTTGTCATAGCGTCACGTCGTTAAGAGTTTCGCGAGTTGAGCGCATCGACAAGCGGTCGGAGCACGCGGTTGCGGATGCGGTTGTTCTGGCAAATGTCCTTTTCAAGACTGATGACGGCGAAAAGCACAGCGTGGCAAAGGTTGCGGTCGTAGTCGCCACGCAGATGAATCACAAACATGTTTATCAAGTCGCTCAATTTGTCCTCGATTGAGTCTGATTCCGCCTGTATGGCATTGCCGGCAACAGAAACTTCGGAGTTCGACTGCTCGGCAGAGATTATGGCGTCAAACCATTGGTTGTCGCTGTCGATGCGCCGCTCTATCTCCGTTTTCACCTCTCTGTAGAAATTAAACAGCAACGGCAAGTTGTTGTTTGAGTCGCTGCGCGATATGAGAGCTGCGAAATGACGCTCGATGTTTGGCAGCTGGTTGCGCAGGTAGGAGTTGTTTGTCTTGCGCAGATAGTCGACCACGTCGCCGGCATTGAAAGCTCCGGTCAAATTTTCCAGAAAAAACGATTCGTGGATGAACGCGTTCAGGATTGTGATGAAAAATGATGTGTCGATGCCTTTTTCTTTGCAGATTGACTTTATGGTGCGGTCGCCCACACCGAGCACTATGTCGAAGCGGTTGATTACTGGGACAACCGAAGGCTCGTCGACAATCACTTCGCAAAGCTTGGTGTCAGGAGTTACTAATGCCATATTGCTGAATTCTTATGGTTTCTTCGTCGGTGACGATTGTTGGAATCTTTATGTCGTGAGGTTCTGCCGGAATGTGCTCCACTATCTGGATGGCATAGGCGGCGCCTATCAGCGGGCATGTGGCGTTGTGCAGCAGACGGTCGTAGAATCCGCGTCCGCGTCCGAGACGGTTGCCGCGGCGGTCGAATGCCATAGCCGGAACCACAACAAGGTCAATCTCTGAAATGTCGCGGTATTCGTTGCCCGTTGGCTCGTCGATGCCGAATGCTCCCTCTGCGGTGTCGCCGGGTCGGTAGGGCAGTATGTCGAGGTCGTCGCCGTTGACGCGCGGCAGGAAAATCTGCTTTCTGCCATACCAGCGGCTGATGAATTCATCGGTGGAGATTTCATCGGGCAGGGAGGCGTAGACGAGTATGCGGTCGGCATCGATAAACTCCTGGCATTGCTCGAGCCGTGAGAAGCATTTGCTGGCGGCAATTGCCTTCTGTTCATCGGTAAGCATGCGTTTGAGCTGACGGATGTCGCGCCTGATGTCGGTTTTTGTAGCCATCACCGTTTCCCTTTCTTTTTCTTGGTGCTTGTCAGAGTGATTGGAAACTTGCCCTTGCCGTCGTTGAGCGCTTTCAAGGCGGCGTTGACTGTATTGTCGGTGCGGTTGTAATAGCGGTAGAACTCTTCCGAGCCGAGCACGTCGCGAATCACGAGGGCACGCAGTTGGCGTGCTATCAGCGAACGGCTAAGGTTTATGTAGTACCAACGCATCGGCACGCCGTTGTCGCGGGCATAGCATACAAAATCGTATGTCAGGGCGTCGTCTGACGGCATCATGCCCATCAGCTGCTTGACGGTCTTGACGTTTTTCAGCTGGTCGCGGTTGATGTCGACGTAGGTGTAGACATACTGCTGCAGCAGCCCGAGGTTGGCGACGGCGCGGTAGTAGGTGGTGATACCAGTGGTGTCGTTGGGCACAAATATGTCGGGCACGATTCCTCCGCCACCATATACGATTCTTCCGTTGGCAGTGCGGAAAATCTTGCTTTTGTCCACCTTGATGCTGTCGGCGCTGTAGAGCTCGCCGTGGGAGTATCGGTCGTAGAGCTCCTTTGAGTAGTCGTCTTCGTCACCAAGCGTGTAGTCTTTCTGTATGCATCGGTGCGACGGCGTGTAGTAGCGGGCTATGGTCAGACGGATGGCGCTGCTATCGGGCAGGTAAATCTGCTTCTGCACCAGTCCTTTTCCAAACGACCGTCGACCCACAACAAGTCCGCGGTCGTTGTCCTGCAACGCGCCTGCCATAATCTCGCTGGCGCTTGCCGAATACTCGTCGATCAGCACGGCAACCTGGGCGTCGTGGAATGAGCCTTGGTCATCGCTCCACACCTGTATGTCCTCACGCTCTTTGCGTCCTTTTGTGTAGACAATAAGTTCGCCCTGTTCCAAAAATTCGTTGACCATCAGGATAGCCATTTCCATATATCCGCCGGGGTTGCCGCGGAGGTCGACGATGTAGCGGGAGGCGCCGTCTTTCTTCAGCTTCGACAACGCTGCGAAAAACTCGTCGTATGTGTTCTTTCCGAACTGTGCGATTTTGATGTATCCTGTCTTGTCGTCAAGCATATACGACACGTCGATGGTGTTCATCGGGATGTCGTCGCGTGTGATGGTGAAAGTCAGCGTCTTCTTTGATGTGTTGCGTTTCACTCCGATTCTCACCTTTGTGCCTTTTTCTCCGCGGATTTTGCTGCGGATGCCCTCTGCCGTCAGCGTGCCGCCGACAATCGACTCTCCATTGACCGAGATTATGCGGTCGCCGGCAAGCATTCCCACTTTTTCCGCCGGTCCGTTGGGAATCACTTGGTCAACGTTGGCGGTGTCGTTCATCATGAAGAACGACACGCCGATGCCGCTCATCGAGCCGTCGAGTTTCTCGTTCTCTGCACGGATGTCGGAAGCGGGAATGTAGTATGAATGCGGGTCGAGGTTGCCGATGATTGCCGGAATGGCTTGCTCCACAAGGTCCTTCACGTCGATGGAGTCGACATATTCACTTTGGATCAGGTTGAGCACGGCATTGATCTTGCGGTCTTTGTCGAGTGTGAATTTTTTTGTTGATATGTAGTTGCCTATGACGATACCGAGCACAATCGCTATCGAGATAACCAATGGATACCAAATTATGGAATTATGTTTAATTCTCATTCTATTGCTGTTTGTTATAGATTGTTTTCCGCTTCAGTGTCAGTGTTGATAAAAGAGCATTCCACTCCTGCCTCGCGCAAAAGGTCGAGTCCGTCGCTGAGCCGGTAGAGCTTGGAGAAGACCACGCGCTTGATGCCGGCTTGGATTATCAGCTTGGCGCACTCGATGCATGGAGAGTCGGTCACATAGAGCGTGGCGCCGTCGCTGCTGTTGTTGCTTCGCGCCACTTTCGTGATGGCGTTTGCCTCTGCATGGAGCACGTATGGGTAGGTGTGGTTGGTCTCGTCCTCACAAACGTTGTCAAAGCCCGAAGGAGTGCCGTTGAACCCGTCGGAGATAATCATTTTGTCCTTGACCAGCAGCGCGCCCACTTGGCGTCGCCGGCAATATGAATTTTCCGCCCATATCTGAGCCATCCGCAGGTAGCGGTGGTCGAGCAGATGTTGCTTTATTGAATTGTCCATTTCTTACGCATTGAACATCAAAATGTTGGCAATAATACAGTTGCCTTGTATGCATTGTTTGCAATCAGTCTGCAAAAATACGAATTTTCAGCGTGATATTGACCGCCTGACACTACTTTTTTGTTAAATTCTCGCTATCTCGCAGATTTTTCGTATTTTTGTAGATTGAAAAAAATGCATAATATGGCTCAGAACAAAAAAATACGCGTTGGCATTACCCACGGGGACATCAACGGGATTGGATATGAAGTGATAATGAAGGCGCTTGAGGATCCTTTGATGACGGATCTGTGCACGCCGATTGTTTATGGCTCGTCGAAGGCGCTGTCATACCATCGCAAGGCTTTGGAGATGGGAAACGTGAACTTCACGCTTGTGCCGCGGGCGGAGGATGCCGCCGACGGTGTCAACAACTTGGTGGAAGTGGTCGACGGTGAGGTGAGAATCGAGCTCGGATCGCCGAGCGAGGCTGCCGGAAAGGCTGCGCTGGCTGCGCTGAAACGTGCTGCCGACGACCTGCGCAACGGCATCATCGACGTAATGGTGACGGCGCCTATCAACAAAGACTCCATCCAGGGCGACGATTTCCATTTTCCGGGTCACACGGAGTTTTTGGAATCGCGCATCGGCGAGGGCAACAAGGCGCTGATGATTCTTTTCGACGACCATCTGCGCGTGGCGCTGGTCACCACCCACTTGCCTTTGGCTCAGGTGCCTGAGGCGATAACAAAAGATGCCATCGTGGAGAAACTTGAAATCTTCAATGATTCCCTGAAAAAGGATTTCGACATCATAAAGCCGCGCATCGCTGTGCTGTCGCTCAATCCGCATGCCGGGGAGAACGGTATGCTCGGCACGGAGGAGAAGGAGGTGATAACGCCTGCCATTGAAGAGGCTTATTCCAGAAAAATCATGGCATTCGGACCGTATGCCGCAGACGGATTCTTCGGCAGCGGGCAGTATACGCACTTCGATGGTGTGCTTGCTATGTACCACGATCAGGGTTTGGCTCCGTTCAAGACAATCGCGATGGACGACGGCGTGAATTTCACTGCCGGACTCCCGTATGTGCGCACTTCGCCCGACCACGGCACTGGATATGACATCGCCGGAAAGAACCAGGCAAGCGAGGCCTCGCTGCGCTCTGCGATTTTCAAGGCTATCGACATCTTCAGAAACCGCACGCGCTTTTATGAAATGAACGCACATCCGTTGCGTCGCCAGTACTACGACAAGAGCGGCGACAAGGAGGTGCTCGACTTGACAAAGGACGATGATGAGTCGTCGGAAATCCTTAACGCTTAAAAACGAAAGAAAAATGAACTATGCGATAATAGCCGCTGGCGAGGGTTCGCGTCTCGCACAAGAGGGCGTGGCAAAACCAAAACCGCTTGTCGACATCTGTGGCGAACCGATGATAGGCCGCCTGATAAATCTTTTCTGCCGCTGTAATGCGGAGAGCATCAGCATAATCGTCAACGAGCAGATGACTGAGGTGCGCGAATATATTGAGAGCCTCTCGCTCGACATCCCGCTGAACCTGGTGGTGAAGACAACTCCGAGCTCGATGCACAGCTTTTTCGAGCTTTCAAGGGTAATCCCGAAAGGACGCTTCTGCCTGACAACGGTCGACACTATCTTCCGCGAACAGGATTTCCGTCCATATATCGAGGCGATGGAGGCTGATGAACGTTATGATGGAATGATGGCGGTGACCGACTATATAGACGATGAGAAGCCCCTGTATGTGCAGACCGACGACGATTTGAACATCACGGCTTTCCGCGACGAGCGGTATGATGGTGCAAAATACATTTCGGGAGGCATATACGCTCTCAATGAGAAAGCCATCGATGTGCTTGCCGACTGCATGGAGCGAGGCGTGGCGCGTATGCGCAACTTCCAGCGCGCGCTCGTCGACGCGGGTCTGAGACTGAAGGCGTATCCGATGGGGAAAATTCTTGATGTAGACCATGCCGGCGACATCGAGAAGGCGGAAAATTTCATCAACAGCAAATAAAGTTTAGAAACAACATACAAATGGCAGAAATAACAATTGCCGGCATTATGAGAGCCGGCGCTTACTCGCCAAACCATATCGGCAACGACGCTGCGATTTTCAACGCTACGGCAGACCAGCTGCGCAAGCGCGGTTGCACGGTCAACATCTACAGCGAGGAGCAATTCAACAGCGGCAAAGTGAAGGAGCGCGTAATCCTCAATATGTGCCGTGAACAGGAGTCGATAAAACGCCTTCAGGACATGGAGGACGATGGTTGCATTGTGGTGAACTCTGGCTACGGCATCGAGAACTGCACACGCGAGCGCATGACACGCATTCTGATGGGGCACAACATTCCGTATCCCGACAGTGTTATTGTCAACACCGACGAGGCTGTGGTAAACCAGCTGAGAAAGGCGGGCATCAACAACTGCTGGATAAAGCGCGGCGACTTCCATGCCATGCATAAGGAGGACGTGAGCTATGTGCGCCATGCGGAAGAGGCGCAGGAGGTGCTGCAGGAATATTTCTACCGCGGCATAAAGCGTGCGGTAATCAACCGTCATCTTGTGGGCGACCTTATAAAATTCTACGGCATCCATAACTCGCCGTTCTTCTTCTGGTTCTATCCTTTCGACGAGGGACACAGTAAATATGGACTTGAGGCTATCAACGGCAAGTCGAAAGGCATTGATTTCGACATCGAGCGCTTGAAGGACATCTGCCACGACGCTTCCGAGGCTCTCGGCGTGGAGATTTATGGCGGCGACTGCATCGTGTCGCCGGAAGGCGACATCCGCATCATCGATTTCAACGACTGGCCAAGTTTCGCGCCTTGCCGCAACGAGGCTGCTCCGTTTATTGCCAAGGCGGTGCTGAATTATGTCAAATCAAAACTTAAATAACGACGCCGATGAATATAAAAGAATTGAAAGCGTCTTATAAAGACACCCTCAAGTCGATGGACACGGAGGAAACGATCGACCTTTGTTTCTATCGCCCGATAGGTTATATGTGGGCTGTGCTGTGTGCGAAACTCGGCATCAAGCCAAACGCCATTACGATTGCTTCTATATTTATAGGTGTGGCGGCTGGAGTGATGTTCTATTTCGACGACCTTTGGCTGAATATTGTGGGGGTGTTGTTGCTCGTTTGGGCAAACTCTTTCGACAGTGCCGACGGTCAGTTGGCGCGTATGACGCAGCAGTACTCACGCCTCGGTCGTATACTCGACGGTCTGAGCGGCGACTTCTGGTTTGTGGCGATCTATTTGGCTATATGCTTCCGTGAAAACTGTACCAGCGTGTTCTTTATGGAACACCAGTGGGTCATTTGGGCGATAGCCGTAGCCGCAGGTCTGTGCCATGCGAAACAGGCCGCAGCTGCCGACTATTATCGCCAGTTCCACTTGTATTTCTTGAAAGGAAAAGAAGGAAGTGAGCTCGACAGCGTGGAGCAGCTTGACAAGGCGTATGCCGCTGTGCCATGGAAGGGAAACTTCTGGAAGAAGACCACGATGTTCTTCTACCGCAACTATACCGCAAACCAGGAGGTGCTCACGCCACGCATGCAGCAACTGCGCCGCGCCTTGCGCAAACGTTTTGGCGAGGGGGAGGTGTCACAGTCGTTCCGCGACACATTCCGTGCCGGCAGCAAGCCGTTGATGAAATACACCAACTGGCTGTCGTTCAATCTGCGTTCGATAGCGCTTGTATGCTCGCTGCTCGTCAAGATGCCGTGGCTCTATTTCGCTTTCGAGCTGGTCGTGCTCAATCTGATGCTTGTATATATGATTTGGCGGCATGAGCGCATGTGCCGTAAATTTACGGAGGAGGTTGAAAATGGCAAATACTGATATTAAGGGTGTGATTTTCGACTACGGCGGCACAATCGACAGCCGTGGCGACCATTGGAGCGAAGTGATTTGGGACGGATACCGCGAGGCTGGTGTGCAGGTGACGAAGGAGCAGTTTCGCGACTGCTACGTATATGCGGAGCGTGAGCTGGCGAAGACTCGCCATATACTGCCCGAGCATAATTTCTACGACCTGTTGCTCATCAAGATGCGTATCGAGATAGGCAACCTCGTTGAAAACGCAGTGCTCCCTTCTGATTATCCCGTGGAGGAAAAGGCGCTTGCCGTGGCGCGCTATTGCTATAACCGTGCGAAGGAATCGGTTGAGGAGGCGCGTCAGGTGTTGGAGTTTGTGCATGAGCGGGTGCCGATGGTGCTCGTGAGCAACTTCTACGGCAATGTGGAGACGGTGCTTGCCGATTTCGACTTGGCACGCTATTTCAAAAAGGTTGTTGAAAGCGCTGTGGTTGGCATACGAAAGCCCGATCCGCGCATTTTCGCGCTCGGTGTGGAGGCTCTTGGCGTCCCTGCAGAGAATGTGCTTGTCGTTGGCGACAGCTATAAGAAGGATATCGTGCCGGCTGAGTCTATTGGATGCCAGGTGGCGTGGCTCAAAGGAAAAGGATGGACGGCGGAGGAAGATGCCGTCATGCATCCCGAAATAATCAAAAAACTCGAGGAAATCGAAAAACGCTTCGTTTAGAAATTTTTACAAAATAAGGTGCAATCAGGTGATATTTAACAAATATTGTCTGGTTGCGCCCTTTTTTACCAAAGTTTAGACCATTTGGACCATTTATTTATTTAAAAATAATTTTGCATTCAGGAAAATAGCAGTACTTTTGACCCGTGGATTTTGGTCCGCAAGACAAATTTGAAAACAACTCAAAAGAAAAATATTCTGAAAAATGGAAAATTGCAACGTTAAAAAAGCAGAAGGCAAACTTGGCGTACTTGTAGTAGGTCTTGGTGCCGTTTCAACAACATTTATGACAGGTGTATTGATGGCTCGTAAAGGTTTGGCTAAACCAGTGGGCTCAATGACACAATACGACAAAATCCGCGTTGGCCGCGGTGCTGAAAAGAAATATCTTCACTATAAAGACATCGTGCCTTTGGCAGATTTGAACGACATCGTTTTCGGTTCTTGGGACGTTTATCCTGCAAACGCATACGAGTCGGCTATCAACGCTGAGGTGCTTAAAGAAAAAGACATAGAGCCGGTTAAGGACGAATTGGTTAAAATCGTTCCTATGAAGGCGGCTTTCGACCATAATTATGCAAAACGTCTTGACGGTGACAACGTGAAAACTTGCGCTAACCGTTGGGATATGATGGAGCAGGTTCGCGAAGATATCCGCAACTTCAAGGCAGCAAACAACTGCAGCCGTATCGTTGTGCTTTGGGCGGCTTCTACTGAAATCTACGTTCCGGTAGACGAGAAGATCCACGGCTCTCTCGCTTCTTTGGAAGCAGCTATGAAGGCTGACGACAAAGAGCACATCGCTCCTTCTATGTGCTACGCTTACGCAGCTCTTTCTGAAGGCGCTCCTTTCATCATGGGTGCTCCTAACACCACTGTCGACATCCCTGCTATGTGGGAGCTCGCTGAAAAAACTAAGATGCCTATCGCCGGTAAGGACTTCAAGACTGGTCAAACTTTGGTTAAGTCTGGTTTTGCTCCTATCATCGGAACCCGTTGCCTCGGCTTGTCAGGATGGTTCTCTACAAACATCCTCGGTAACCGCGACGGTCTTGTGCTCGACGAGCCTGCAAACTTCCACACTAAGGAAGTCAGCAAATTGTCTACTTTGGAGTCAATTCTCGTGCCTGAGAATCAGCCGGATCTCTACAAAGACTACTACCACAAAGTGCGCATCAACTACTATCCACCGCGCAACGACAACAAGGAAGGATGGGACAACATCGACATCTTCGGATGGATGGGCTACCCAATGCAGATCAAAATCAACTTCCTCTGCCGCGACTCTATCCTCGCTGCTCCTCTTTGCCTTGACCTCGTGTTGCTCAGCGACTTGGCTGCACGCGCAGGACGCTACGGCACTCAGCGCTTCTTGAGCTTCTTCCTCAAGAGCCCGATGCACGACTACACTCAGGGCGAGGTGCCTGTAAACCACTTGTTCCAGCAGTACGTAATGCTCAAGAACGCTCTCCGCGAAATGGGCGGTTACGAGGCTGATGAGGAAATCGATTAATCTTCCTAAAAAAGCATAATAAAAGCGAGGCTGCGTCGAAAGATGCAGCCTCGCTTCATTTAGGGTGGTGGTGACTCTTATTTTTTTTCGAAAAGATATTATAATGCTTTGTCGAGGTCGTCGATCAGACGGTCTACATTTTCCGACAGCGTGGCCCAGCTGGTGCATATACGCACTTCCGTCATGCCGGGAGTTAGGTGCTCCGTTGTGGAGAAGATGTAGCGGTCAGACAAATGCTCGATTACGCTGTCGGGAAGTATGGGGAATTGCTGGTTTGTGGTCGAAGCATAAGCAAGAGCCACACCTTTTGCCTCGAGCGCGCAGCGTATGCGCATCGCCTGTTCGACGGCGTGGCGCGACAGCTGCATGTAGAGGTCGTTTTCAAACAACGTCTCAAACTGGATGCCGAGCAGGCGCCCTTTGGCAAGCAGTCCGCCGTTTTGCTTTATCATGTATCTGAATCCCGGCGTGATTGACGGGTTGTTTATGACAACGGCTTCGCCGAAGAGTGCGCCGATTTTTGTTCCTCCGATGTAGAACACGTCGCAGAGGCGAGCGATGTCGGCGAGTGATGTGTCGTTGTCGCTGGCGGCAAGTCCGTAGCCCAGACGGGCTCCGTCGAGAAACAGCGGCAATTCAAGCTTGCGGCACATCGCGCTGATGGCTTCAAGTTCGTTGAGATGGTAGACCGTACCCACTTCGGTCGACTGCGAGATGTAGACCATTCCTGGCTGCACGCAGTGCTCCAACCCTTTGTCGTCGAAATGGCGGCGATACACCTGCTCAATCAGTTGTGGCGTGATTTTTCCATTGATGCCTGGCACAGTGATTACTTTGTGTCCTGTCGACTCGATGGCACCGGTCTCATGCACGGCGATGTGTCCGGTTTCCACACATATCACTCCCTGGTATGGACGCAGAATGGAGGCTATGACGGTTTTGTTTGTCTGTGTGCCGCCGACGAGAAAATGCACATCGGCATCGGGGGCATTGCAGACGCGTCGGATAATCTGGCGTGCATTCTCGCAGTGGCGGTCTTTGCCGTATCCGGGGGTCTGCTCCATGTTGGTCTCTGCAAGTCGTTGAAGGATGCTTGCATGCGCTCCTTCGGTGTAGTCGCATTCGAAGTTGATCATAAAAGCCAAATTAGATGTTTCCGCAAATTTAGTCAGAATTTGCGGAATATTTGAGTCCTTTGATGAAAAATTACCGGGTGGAGTGACCGGTAATAAAAAAAACGGGACTCAACCAAAAGGATGAATCCCGCCCCAAACCAAATTTTATGCTTCTATTTTCTCATGCGTTTATTTGCGTTGTGCAAGCTGAGAGTCGAGGAAGAGGATGCCAGCCTCGCCGGCTTTTGCGAATTTCTCTGCCAAGTCTCTTGCAGTGGCTTCTTCCTCCACTTGCTCGCGGACAAATCCCCAAAGGAAATCCTGGGTGGCTTTGTCTTTTTCTGCCGATGCCACATCTACGAGCTCGTCGATGAGTTTCGACACGTGGCACTCGTGGTCATAGACGTTTTTAAACACTTCTGCCACATCGCCCCAACCTGTAGGAACGACATCGACCATACCTACTTCTGCTTTCTCTCCGCGTTTGTTCAGGTAGTCGGCAATCTCGTAAGCGTGGTTAAGTTCTTCCTGCGACTGTTTCATCAGCCAGTTGGCGCATCCGTCAAGACCTTTGTTTTTCAGATAAAATGCCATTGAAAGATAAAGGTTTGAAGACCACATCTCTGCATTGATCTGCACGTTAAGCTCTTTTTGTAATTTTTCGGTCATCATAGTTGTATGTTTTTATATATGTTTATCAGTTGTTTACTTGCCGCTCCTTCAAGCGGTCACTATTGGTTTCTGCCAAAAATGTGCCAGCGTGTGGATGGTGTCAATATGGCGGTTGTGGCGGTCGTTGTGTCACGAGGTGACTGCCATTTTGCAGGTTCGTGGAAAAACACTACATTTGCATTATAATGGAAAAAAAAGAAATGCAACATAAGGATATTGTCGCTGAACTGGCACGACGCTTGGAGCGGGGAGAGGCTGATGTGGAGGCTCTTGCCGACGGTTTTGCCTCTCTGCTGAAGGAGCATTGCGGCGCTCTCGAGACGGTCGCTGTGCCGGGTTTCGGCAAGTTTGAGGGGGAGAAGCTGATGGAGCGTGTGGAGGTGGATTCCGCCTCTGGACGCAGGATGCTTTATCCGCCCGAAATAAGAATGACGTTTGTGCCGGGCACTCGGCTTAAAACCCGCATTGCGGAGAAAGGAGAAGCCGGCGATGAGTAACCGAGTACTTGTGTTGCAGGACATTGTCAAGGCGTTGTCGCATGAGACCGACACGTCGGAGGCTTTGTGCCAATCTTTTGTCAAAGAATTGTTTGCCATTGTTGCCGAACGGCTGATGGATGGTGAGTCGGTGACGCTTAAAGGTGTGGGCCGCTTCGATGTGAATGGCGGCGAGGTGCGCTTTGTTGCCGACCCGGATACGGCCGCTGCAATCAACAGTGCGTTTGATTGTTTTGAGGCGATAGAGCTTGCCGATGATTTCGACGGCGATGAGCCAGTGGCGGAGGATGTGACTTCTGACGCTGCCGAAGAGGAGGCGGCGACAACTGTTGATGAGACAGCCGGAACAGAGGACGTGGCGGATGAGAGTCCTGCCGACGGAGCGGAGCCGGAGGAAAAGGAAAGTCAGACTGACGGGCTTGAAGAGAGTGAGGCTGACAGCGAAGAGGAAAAAGAAGAAGACACTGCTGAGGCTGATGCCGATGATGAGACTGTGACTGAGGAAACTGACGAAGAAGAGACGGAAGAAACTGCCGAAGAAGCGGAGGAAACAGTGGAGGAAGAATATGATGATGAGCCACAGCCGAAACGTGGCGGATGCCGTTTCGCTTGGGGATTCCTTGCCGGATTCGTGACGGCTGCGGTTGTAGCCGCCGTTGCGTGGTTCTGTCTGTTCGGAGTTGTCAAAAAACCGTCGTCTCAGCCGGCTGTAATTGCCGATGACACTGCCAAGGTGGCTGCGGTTGATTCCGACTCGACGGCTGCCGTGGAGAAGCCGCAGGAACAGTCTGAGGAAAAAACGGCTGAGCCGGAGAAGGAGAGCAAGAAGGCTGAACAGACGTTCAAGGTTACCAATACGGCATATCTGAGCAACATTTCCCGCAAATTCTACGGACATTACGCTTTCTGGGTATACATTTACTTGGACAACAAAGATATAATCACCGATCCCGACAATTTGCCTGTCGGAGCCGAGCTGCGCATTCCTGCGCCGGAGAAATACGGCATCGACAAGAATAATCCCGAGAGCATCAGACGTGCTGAAATAAAAGCGCTTGAGATTAAAAACGGCAAATAGGGTGGCGACCGTGGATTGACAAGAAAACGAGGGGCTGTGTCCCCATAATATATAGAAGACCATGAAATGGCCATACGCGCGATTATGGGCATTGTTGGCAACGGCATTTGCCGTGATTATGCTGTTGTCAACGTTTGACGACTTGCGGATTTTCGGGCATCAGATGGCTAAGGTAAAGACATCTCCCGAAGTCGGCTGTCAAGCCGTCAGAAGTGTTGCCGTGTCTGAAAAAAATGTTGCCGCAACCGATACGTGCAAGTATACGCTGCTCTTTGTAGGCGACTCTATGTTGGAGGGATTGTCGCCGCGCCTGGCTGCCTATGCCGAAGAAAACGGGCATTCGCTTTACACGGTGATTTGGTATGGGTCGACAACCGAAAAATGGGGCGCGACACATAAGCTGAGGGCATATATTGAAAAATTCAAACCTGGTTACATTGTGGTGTGCCTTGGAGGCAACGAGCTGTTTTTGCGCAATGTGGAACGCAGCCGTGCGGCGATGGTCGATTCCATCATTGCCGATATCGGTGGATTGCCATTTGTCTGGATCGGTCCTCCAAACTGGAAGCCAGACACGGGCATCAACCGCCTGATTGCCGGAAAGGTGGGCAACGGGCATTTCTTCCTTTCTTCAAATCTTAGTCTTGACCGCGCTTCCGACGGTGCTCATCCGACGCGCGAAGCCGCGGCGGTGTGGATGGACAGTGTGGCGGTGTGGGTTTCCACAAAATCGGTATGCCCGATGCGCCTTGACGTTCCGCACAAACGCAGTGCCAAACCAGTGAAAACCATAGTTCTTACACCAGATGATTGACCGGCTCACCGACATATTCAGCACCTTTGGCGCATTTCTTGACAGCGAGGCTTTCTGGCTGGTGCTTCTTGTGTTTTATCCAATCTATGGGTTGCTTTATCGCCAGCGGTCGGCAATGATGGCGTTTGTTGTGGCATTCAGTCTGCTGTTTGCCTATAAGGTGGGCGGATTGATTGCATTGTCGGTGCTTGTCAAAGCCGTGGTCGATTATTGGCTTTCGGTATGGCTTGTGCATGTCCGCGGTCGCAGCCGCCGTCGGGCATTGCTCGTTTGCAGTGTCCTGTTGTCGGTGGGAGTGCTTGTGTGGTTTAAGTGCGACGGGGGAATGATGCAGTCGGTGGCATCGATTGTCGGTGCAAACTTCCGGCTGACAGACATCGTTGTCCCTGTGGGCATCTCGTTCTACACGTTCCGTTCGGTCAGTTATATGGTCGATGTCTACCGTGGCGTGATAATCGCTCCGCGGCGTATGCTCGACTATGTGTTTTATCTCACATATTTCCCGGTGCTTGTGGCTGGACCGATTGTGCGCGCGGCGGAGTTTTTTCCGCAGTTGGAGGGCAACCGCCGCATCACACCCCCTATGTTGTATGCCGGACTGTTTCTGATGATGAAAGGACTGCTGAAGAAGGCGGTGGTGGCCGACTATCTGGCGCAGTTCAACAACCTTGTTTTCGACAATCCTGCTGGCTATAGCGGCACGGAGGCTTTGCTCGCACTGCTGGGCTACAGCGCGCAGATATATCTTGATTTCTCGGGCTATTCCGACATCGCCATCGGCATGAGCCGCACGCTCGGCATCGAATTGCCGCTCAATTTCCGCTCGCCGTATAAATCGGTGAGCATCACGGAGTTTTGGCGCAGATGGCACATTTCGTTGTCATCGTGGCTGCGCGATTATATCTATATTCCGCTTGGAGGCAGCCGCTGCGGACGGTGGCGCACGAGATTCAACCTGTTGCTGACAATGGCTGTGGGTGGGGCATGGCATGGCGCCGGCTTTACGTTTGTGGTCTGGGGGTTGGCACACGGCATGGCATTGGTTGTGCAGAAGGCATTCTCACCGCTGGTGTCGCGGTTGCGTGCGCCGCGGCAGGTGTGGATAGCCACTACGTTTGTCTTTGTCACGGTTATGTGGCTTCCGTTCCGTTGCGTCTCGCTTGCCGACACGGCGGTGATGTTCTGTCGCATTTTTACGGATTTCAGACCGGAAGTAATCGAGGCATTCGTGCGGGAACGTGCCGTATGGACGCTGATGCTGATTGCTGCCTATGTGCTTATATTCCTGCCCGACCGGATGTCGGAGTGGGCGGAGAGACGCTTTGTCGGGATGCGTTGGTTTGGCAAATTATTGCTGCTTTGCCTGTTGTTGCAGCTCATCATTGAGATTAGTGCCGCCTATGTAGCCCCGTTTATCTATGCCGGGTTCTAAAAAAGTGGACGTGCAATCCTAAAACTATGAGATTTTTGGAAGTCTTATGAATGTCATGCCTAAAACTTTCGGTTCTTCTCGACAAAACGTATCGCTGACATAATGACTGCTGATGGGAGGAAGATTGACCAGAAAACAGTGGAACGCTACTTGTCTGCCTTGTGTGAAACATTTTTTTGCTATGAGGTTAGGAGATTCAATATTAAAGGTCGGCAATTGCTTAACATAAGTTTGAATGGATTGAAATGGATATAGCAAAGAATAGAGAAGAATATGGTTTAATAAAAACAGATTTATCCAAGCAAAAAATCGGGGATAAAAAATTTTAAAACATTCTTTATCCCCGATTTAATATCGTACCTTTGCAAACGAAAGAGTTCTTAGGATGGTTATGCAAATCACAGCAGAATGCTACATTCTGTTTATTTCTAATTCGTAACCTCTTCTTTTTATGAGATAAAA